>Ga0078972_1001312_pt1 | contig 94389 bp, 86 predicted proteins | sample YelNatPaOPGAMG01_FD_67568 | JGI IMG/M metagenome (GOLD analysis project Ga0078972, IMG submission 67568) | Hot spring thermophilic microbial communities from Obsidian Pool, Yellowstone National Park, USA - OP-RAMG-01 (SPADES assembly) (version 2) | ecosystem: Environmental > Aquatic > Thermal... | reverse complement strand
ATGGTTGGGCAGCTACAACCGGGGCGTGCTATGGCTGTCTGGCGGCCAACTCCGCTCCTTCAGCCTCGGCTCTGGCCTCCGCAACAACAGCATCCGCCACATCCTCGAGGACCGGCAGGGCCACATCTGGATCGCCACCGGTAGCGGCCTAAGCCGCTGGGATGGGCGCGAGCTGGTGACCTACTACCTCCACGACGGGCTCGCCTACGGAAGTGTCCGCGTGCTGGCCGAGGATCCCCATGGCGATCTGATCGTGGGCACCGACGGCGGCGTCAACCGGGTCCGGAACGGCAAGTTCGTCAAAGACCCCGCTCTCGATCTGGTGGGCAGCGAGCGCGTCTGGGCCATCCTGCCCCGTCAAGACGGTTCGCTCTGGCTCGGCACGCGCGGCGGGGGCTTGCTGCATATCAAAGACGGCAAGCTTACGCGCATCACCTCGCGGCACGGCCTGTTGAGCGATCACATCTACCAGTTACTGGAGGGCCCCGATGGCAGGCTGTGGATGAGCGGCCCCGCGGGCGTTTCCGCGGCGGCCTTCGCGGACCTGGAGGCGGTCGTGGCCGGACGGTCTCCCTCCGTCCCCGTAGCCCCTTTTGGAGTGGCCGAAGGCATGGGGTCCAGCCAGATGAACGGAGGCATCCAGCCCGCCGGCTGGCGAATGTCCAACGGGGAACTTTGGTTCCCCAGCGTGAAGGGTTTGGTGCAGATCAACCCCAGACGCTCTCCCTGGAGTATCCCATCCACGGTCTTCATCGAATCCATCCTCGTCAACGACAGGGAAATGCCCCTGGCCGATGAAATCCGGATCCCGCCGGGAAGGGGCCGTCTCGAAATCCACTACACCGCTTGCGACCTGTTGGCCCCGGAGCGGGTCACCTTCCGCTTCATGCTCGAAGGCTTCGATAACGGCTGGTTGCCGGCCTCTTTCCGCCGCACGGCCTACTACACCAACCTGCCGCCCGGCACATACCGCTTCCGGGTGGCGCGCCTGGACGCGGCAGCTCCGCACTCAGTCTCCGAGGCATCCCTGGCGCTGGTCTGGGAACCTCGGTTTTACGAAACCAAATGGTTTTACGCCGCCTTGGGCCTATTGCTCGCCGCCCTCGCCTGGGGCGGGTTTCGGCTTTACGCCCGGCAAACCCGCCAGCGCTACCAAGCCCTCCTGGACGAACGGGTGCGCCTCGCCCGCGAGATGCACGACACGGTCATCCAAGGCTGCGTCGGCATCTCGACCTTACTCGAGGCGGCTTCCGGACTGCCTCCCTCAGAGAATGGCGGCAAGGAAGCCTTGCTGGAGCGGGCCCGCCTCCAAGCCCGTGTCACTCTGGAAGAGGCCCGGCAGGCGGTCTGGGACCTGCGTCACGTCTCGCACGGGCAAAGTCTCGACGCCACGCTGCGCGACTACGCCGCTCGCCTCAGCGCCGAGCGCGGAGTCCCCGTCGATGTGTCGGCCGAGGGAGATCTCGGCCCTCTGGGCGCGCGGGCCGAAAGAAACCTCCTTCTGGTCGCCAGAGAAGCCATGCGGAACGCTTTGACGCACGCTGATCCCAGCCGGGTCTGGGTGCGGCTCTCGGCGGCCAAAGACACGATCCGGCTCGAAGTCGGCGACGACGGAAAAGGCTTTGACGTGGCCCACAGCGAAGCTGCCGAAAACGGCCATTACGGCATCGCCGGCATGCGGGAGCGCATGGAGCAGCTCGGGGGCAGTCTTGAGATTTTGACCGCCCCCGGCAGCGGCACGCGCGTGGTGGCCTGCGCGCCCCGCCAAAATGGATTCTTGGACCCCATCAGCGAAGCGTCCCATGAGTAAGTCCGAAAAGATCCGAGTTCTGGTTGCCGACGACCACCCGGTCGTCTGCTACGGCTTGGCCGCCATCATCCAGACCCAGCGGGACATGGTGGTCGTGGGCCAGGCCTCCGACGGTTTGCAGGCCGTCGAAATGTTTCGAAAACTGCGCCCCGATGTCACCCTGATGGATTTGCGCATGCCCCGCATGAGCGGCGTGGAGGCCATCCGCACCATCCAGAAGGAGTTCCCCGGCAGCCGCTTCATCGTGCTGACCACCTACCAGGGCGACGAAGACATCCATAAGGCTCTCTCGGCCGGCGCTCAGGGCTACCTGCTGAAAGGCATGCCGCATGAGACCCTGATTGACGCCATCCGCAGCGTCCACGCCAGCCTACGCTACCTGCCCCGGCCCGTGCTGGAGACCTTGGCCAAGCGCCCGCCCGGTTCGGAGCTCAGCGCCCGCGAACTCGAGATCCTGCGCCTGATCGTCAAGGGACTTAGCAACCGCCAGATCGCCGATCATTTGGGGATCGGCGAAGGCACCGTCAAGTGGCACGTCAACATGATCCTCAGCCGCCTGAACGTCAGGGACCGCACCCAGGCCGCCGTGGCCGCGCTTAACCGCGGCATCGTCGAGCCGTAGCGGCTATGGCGCCACGGTTGGGGCGGCATCCCTCCAACCGTCGCTTCTCCCCCAATCCAAAGACAGGGTACCGGTTTCGCCGACTGATGTATGCTGGTTTCGGCGGGCCGAAGCGGCAATGCCGGCGGCCTAAGCCGGAAAGGGATTTGTAATCGTGTGTGTGGAGGCAAGATGCGTAAGGCAGCTTTTCTGACTCTTTTCCTCGTAGCGGCCGTCTGGACTGCCGCGGCTTGGGCCGCTGAGCCGTTCTTTCTGAGACGGAATCTGGCGGAGATCCAGCCCAAGCCAGACGATCTCACCGCCGGTGCGCGCGGCGCATCCTATAAGCCCGTGTTTGGCGTCGGCGACCCGGACGCCGGCAAGCTCCAAGGCGTGGCGCGTTACGGCGAGCTGACCGTGCTGCCCGGAGGCGCCAGCGCCGTCGTCAGCTACCCCAATGAGGAACAGATCTACTACGTTCTGGAGGGCAACGGCACGTTGATCTACGGTGGCCAGCGCGTGCCGATCAAAAAGGACGATTTCATGTACCTCCCCGTCAACGTGCGGCACGGCGTCGCCAACGAATCCGGCGCGCCCCTCTGTGTCATCGTTATGGGCTACCGCATCCCCGCGGGCCGTCAGGCACCGGCCCCCTCCCAGCTCATGATCGCCAACGCCCAGGACGTTCCACTTCAGCTCGTTGGCGGACATCCACCTAGCACTCAGTTCAGACTGTTGCTGGGCCAGACCACCAGCCAGCGCGACAAACTGGCCGCAGCTTCCGAAGTGACCAGCCTGTTCATCATGGATTTCGCGCCGGGCGGCACCAACAATCCCCACAGCCACGCAAACGAAGAGGAAATCTACCTCGTCCTCCGCGGGAGCGGCGACATGGTCGCCGGACGAACGCCTTCCGGCGAAGATGCCCGCCATCCGATCAAGCCGGGTGACGCGTTCTTCTTTGGCCCGGGCACCCGCGTGGGCTACTACAGCCGCGACAAAGAAGGCCAGCCGCACGATCTGATCCTGGCCGTCCGCTCCCGTCTTCCGGGCGCGGTCATGGGTCGGCCCAGCGGCGCCGGCGCCCCACCGAAGCAATAGGCAGGCGGCGGCCCCTTTACGCTCGCTCTGCACGGCAGTCGCCGGATCTCTGCCTGTGTTATCAATGAAACGATGAACTTTGTCGCGGGCAAGACCGGCTGGATTGAAGTCATCTGCGGCCCGATGTTCAGCGGCAAAAGCGAGGAGCTGATCCGCCGCTTGCGGCGCGCCATGATCGCCCGGCAGCGGGTTCAGGTCTTCAAACCCGTGCTGGATAACCGGTACTCGGCCGACGAGATCGTCTCCCACGGCGAGCTGCGCATGAAATCCGAGGTCGTCGAAGACGCCGCTGAGATCCTCGCCAAACTCGACTGGCGCACCGAGGTGGTGGGCATCGACGAGGCCAACTTTCTGGGCCAGGAGCTGATCCCGGTGGTCACCCAACTGGCCGACAGCGGCAAGCAGGTCATCGTCTCCGGCCTCGACACCGATTACATGGGCCGGCCGTTTCCGCCCATCCCCGATCTGCTGTGCCTGGCGGAGTCCATCGCCAAGACTTTGGCCATCTGCATGCGTTGCGGCGCCCCGGCCAAGCACACCCAGCGTCTGGTGGATTCCGATGAGCTGATCGTAGTTGGAGCGGCGGGCATCTACGAGGCCCGTTGCCGGCGTTGCTTTGAGCCGGGCGTGCCCAAACAGGGCTACCTGGAATTCGCCCGCCCCGGCGGAGCAGCCGCCCCAGGCGGCCCTGCCAGCCGCTAAGCCGCGCCATCCGGACGTGCAGGAATCCCATCCTGTGCTTTGTGCAGCTCCCGGGCCGCCCTGCCCGGCGGCGGCACTATAATGAGGTTGGGTTGGGAACCGGGAGGACCGTGGATCGCGCGGCCTAAGGGCATCGTTTCGCTTTGACCTCCTCCGGCCGCCCGAGCGCAAACGCCGTTATGGCAAAGAAGCCCGGTAACACCCCGCGGATCAAATCTCCGGCGCCTCAAGTCCGCGGCGCTAGCGGGGTCGATGTGGACCTCATTCGCTGGATGCTGTCGCTGACGCCGTTGGAGCGGCTGCGCGCCGGTCAGCAATTCGCAAATTCGATCCTGAGGCTGCGTGCCCGCAAGACCAAAGCTTGACCTCGAAGCCATCCTGCGGATCCTCAACGCTCACGGCGTCGAATTCATCGTGGTCGGCGGCGTCTGCGCTCTCCTGCACGGCGCGCCAGTAGCCACATTCGACCTCGACGTCGTCCACTCGCAATCACGCGCGAATGTAAAGCGCCTGCTGCTGGCGCTGGAGGAGATGGAGGCATACTACCGCTCACAGCCGGCTCTCAGACTCCGGCCGCAGGAGACTCACTTGGCCGGACCCGAACACCCGTTGCTGGTCACCCGCTTCGGCCCCTTGGACGTCTTGGGGATGATCGGCGCGGGCCGCCGCTACGAAGATCTGCTGCCTCACACGAACCAGCTCGAGTTGGACCGGGGACTGACGATCCGGCTCCTGGATTTGGAGACATTGATCGAAACAAAAGAAGAAACGGCTACGGAAAAGGATCGGCCTGTACTCGCGCTGCTGCGGCGGCTCATCGAGGACCGGCGGAAGGGATGAGTCCGCCTGCGGCGTAACTCGAGCCGCAGGGATGACGCTGCGGCCTCCGGAGCGAAGCCCGCGCAACCTCGCCGCTCGAGTCCTCAGCAGCCTCCCGCGGTTTGTTCGATACAATCTTCGTGAATGACCCTCTGGGCGCCGCAGGCCTTCGATTTCAACCCGGATCCCGCCGCGCTCGAAAACCAACTGGCGCAAGTGCCGGATCGCCCTGGCGTCTTCCTGATTGCCGTCGGCGGCGGGCTGCCCTACGCGGGAAAGACCCTCCACCTGCGGCGGCGCCTGACCAGGCTCTTGCGCACCGAGGACCGGCCAGTGCGGATGCTCAATCTCCGCCTGGTGGCCACGCGGATCGCCTATCAGCCGGCCGGTTCCTCGCTGGAAACCAGCCTGGTGTTCCATGAACTGGCCCGCTCCTGTTATCCGGCCGACTACTTGCGCCGCTGCAAGCTGCGCATGCCGCCCTATGTCAAGATCATCCTCTCGAACCCGTTCCCCCGCAGCCAGGTCACCTCGCGGTTGAGCGGAGCGCCCTCGCTTTACTACGGCCCGTTCCGCTCCCGCCCTGCGGCCGAGCAGTTCGAAGCGAGCTTCCTGGACCTGTTTCAGATCCGCCGCTGCCAGGAAGACCTGCATCCCAGCCCGGAGCATCCAGGATGCATCTACGGCGAAATGAATCTCTGCCTGCGTCCCTGCCAGCAGGCGGTCGGCCGCGAGGAGTACGCCGCCGAGGCGGAGCGCGTCGTGCGCTTTCTCGCCTCCGGCGGCAAGTCGCTGCTGGAGCCGCTGATCCACGCCCGGGACCGCGCCAGCGAGGAGCTCGACTTCGAACAAGCCGCGCAGCTTCATAAGCAAGTGGAGAAGGTCGAAGCCGTGCTGCGGCTCCGGGATGATCTGGCCTGTGATTTGGAACAGCTTTGCGGGGTCGCGGTGACCGGATCCGTCGAACCAGGCTGCGTCAACCTGTGGTTCATGCTGAGGGGCTGGTGGCAGCCGCCGGTGAGGTTTGCCATCCGGCAGGAGGGCGAGCGGCCGGTCTCCATGGATGAGCGGCTGCGGCGGATGACCGCCTCCTTGGAGCCGCGCCATGGCGGCATCCAGGAGCGCCAGGAGCATGTGGCATTGCTGGCCCGCTGGTATTACTCCAGCAGCCGCGACGGACACTGGATTCCGTTCCGCACTTTGGAGGAACTGCCCTACCGCCGACTCGTCCGCGCCATTTCGAAGCTCACCGCGGGCGCAGATCATTCAACGCAGCTCCCACTGTTCGACAAGGCAGCCGAATAACCAGGGCGCGTGAGCCTTTTTATGTCCGGGCGGACCAACGTCTCCGCCCCCGCTGCTCAACGTGGAGCGAGCCGCCAAGCTTCCCACACCGGCAATTCTCGTGGAGAATGCCTCCAAGCTTGCCACACCGGATGTTCGCGTGGAGCAAGCCGCCAGGCTTGCCATGCCGGCCCCTCGTGGAGCAAGCCGCTAGGCTTGCCATGCCGGCGGTCACGCCGGCAGAGCGACACAATCCCGACCTGTACGGGAGTCCCAACGCCATCCAGCCCGCATGCCTCCGCGCTCCACCTCAACCCGCCCCCTCTTTTACTATCTCCGTGATCTCTGTGCCCTCTGTGGTTTGCTTTTTCCGTGCCCTCCGTGTCCTCTGTGGTTTGCCTTCTCCGTGCCCTCCCCACCCCCAGTCACAACGTCCCCCAAATCTTTTTCCCTTTCCTTTTCAACCACTTAGCAACTCCCCCTTTCTCCAGCTCTTGCTCCTATCTTGTATGTTGAAAGTGAAAGGTGCGGCTGACGCCCTCGTGGGGGCCCGCACTGCGGACGGCGCAAGTCCCGGGCAACAGCGCCGACGCCCACAGCCACTGCCCTCACCGGATGGGGGTGAGCTCCGGTCCCTGAAGCCGGCCGCCGGGGGTGAGCAGGCGGGAGGAGGCCTCCTAACTTAAAGAAAACAAAGAGGCAACCAAAACTAGCAACCAGCCCTAAAAGGAGTCAAAAAGCAGCAAAGAGAACCCAGAAAACCCAGCCACCCAGCAACCACAACCAACAATCCCCACCCAACCGCAGAGGCGGAACCAACTCTACGCCTCAACCCTGTCCCCAAAGCTGGCCAACCTTCGGTCCCTCCCCTTGCATTCGATCGATATTTCTAGTATGATCGAAACGTATGCAGACCACACGCAGCGATTCCCGTCTGAAAGACATCGTGAAAGAGAAGTACGGCGAGGCCGCGCTCCGTGCCGCCGCGGGCAGCGCAGCCTCGTGTTGCGGATCCTCCTCTTGCTGTTCCGAAAAGGACCCGATCACCCGTGACCTTTATGACGCCTCCCAGATAGCGAACTTGCCTCAGGAGGCCGTGTTGGCTTCGCTCGGCTGCGGCAACCCAACTGCCCTTGCTGAGTTGAAGCCCGGCGAGGTGGTCCTGGACCTCGGCTCCGGAGGCGGCATCGATGTCTTGCTGTCCGCGCGGCGCGTCGGGCCCGAGGGAAAAGCCTATGGCCTCGACATGACCGACGAGATGCTGGCCCTGGCCCGCGAGAATCAGCGCAAGTCCGGCATCCAGAACGCCGAGTTTTTGAAGGGCGACATCGAGAACATCCCCCTGCCGGACAATTCCGTGGATGTCATCCTTTCCAACTGCGTCATCAACTTGGCCGCGGACAAGGACCGCGTGCTGCGCGAGGCTTACCGCGTTCTCAAGCCCGGCGGCCGCCTCGCTGTCTCCGACGTGGTGGTGCGCGGCGGCATTCCGCCGGAGATCCGCCGCAGCGTGGAGCTGTGGATCGGCTGCATCGCCGGCGCGCTGGAGGAAAGCGAATACCGTGCAAAGCTCGCCGCGGCCGGCTTCGAAGGCATTGAAATCGAACCCACCCGCGTATACCGCGCCGGGGATGCCCGGGAGTTCCTCTCCTCAGCCGGAATCGACGCCGCCTCCGCTGCGCCCCAGATCGACGGCAAGTTCTTCAGCGCCTTCATCCGCGCCCGCAAGCCTGACCTGGGCGTCCGTTGATTCCAGGCGCCCGCTCCGCTGCTGCGGGCCGCTTGCGGTGTTGCTAGATTGGTGAGCGGACTCTCCGCGCATGAGACTGCACCGCAAGTGGTTGCGGCGCGTGCTGCCGCCGCGTCTCCTGAACCGGCTCAACGCCTGGTCGCATTTGGAGGACCGCCTCTACGAGCTCGAGGTCCGCTGTGCGCGCCTCGCCGAAGCCTCGCTCCGCCCTCGTTACCCAACCCTGTTCGCCGCGCATGATCCGCGCGAGCTCGCCATCTTCTCGCAAAACGGCGAGGACGGCATCCTCCTGTGGCTGCTGGAACAGACCGGCTGTCCGGTGAAGACCTTCGTGGAAATCGGCGTCGAAAACGCGCGCGAGTGCAATACAGCGGTCCTGGGTTTCGTGTTGGGCTGGGACGGCACTTTGTTCGAAGCGGATCCGCTCGGCGCTGCCGCTGCTGAACGCCTGGTGCGCCGGATGCTCAAGGACCGCCCGAACCGAATCGACGTCCGCTGCCTCGCCGTAACCCCGGACAACATCGACGCGCTTCTGGGAGACGGCGAACTCGGCGTGCTCTCGATTGACGTCGACGGCCCCGACTACTGGCTCTGGAAAGCGGTCCGGCGCGCCCGCCCCCGCGTGGTGATCATCGAATATAACGCTTCCCTCGACCCGCAGCGGCCCCTCACCATCCCCTATGTCCCCGGATTCTGCCCATCGGCGGCCCACCCAAGCGGCTACTACCACGGCGCATCTCTCGCCGCCCTTGAAAAGCTGGGCCGCGAGAAAGGCTATGACTTGGTGGCGGTCTGTTCCGCCGGAGTGAACGCCTTCTTCATCCGGCAAGACCTCCGGCCCGCGGCTGTGCCGGCGTGCACCGCAGTGGAGATTTACAAGCCCCATGCGGCCCGCTGCCGGAAGCACTCTCCCAGCCGGCAGTGGGAACTCATACGGGATCTGCCCTATGAAGAGGTTTGAACTTCGCGCGGGACCCGCCCTCTTCTGGTTCGGGTGCTTTGCCCTGCTTGCGGCCGTGCGGCTCTGCCACAGCGGCGTGCTCTGGGCCGACGAGGCCTACGGAATGGCCGGAGCGCACCGCATCCTGGAAGGCGCGGCCCTCTACCGGGAGGTCTGGTTCGATAAACCGCCGCTCTACGCCTGGGTTTATCTTCCATGGGGCGCTCAGGCAGGGTGGGTTTTGCGGATTGCGGGGGCTCTGTTCGCGCTGCTGTGCTGCTGGCTGGCGGCGCGGACGGCCAGGGAATTGTTCGGACCGCGGGAAGCCTATGCGGCCGCCGCTGCTATGGCGTTCTTTTTGAGTTTCGATCATCCGGTGGCCATCCTGTCGCTGGCGCCCGACTTTCTTCTCATCCCCTTCGCGCTCGGCTCGGTCTGGGCAATCGCCCGCGGCTGGCCCGGGCTGGCCGGCACGGTCGCCGCCTCAGGCCTGCTGGCCCACACCAAAGCCGCCATCCTGCTGCCGCTGCTGTTGCTCTGGCAGCCGCGCGGGTGGAAGCGCCTGGTCCCGGCTTATGCTGCTGCCGCCGCGGTGGTTTGGATTTTGGCCCGGGGTTGGGAAGAACCGGTCTGGAAGTGGGGATTGTTCTATGCCGGCGACACTTTTTTGGAGCACCCTTTCGCCGAGGGCGTCCGCCGCACGGTCAATTGGGCCGGTTTCCACGCTGCACTGGCGCTCGGCGCCGCCGCTTTCTTTTGGAGACCGCACCCGCTGCGCCGGCGATTGGCGCTGTGGCTGCTGCTCAGTTTCGCGGCCGTGTGCGCGGGCGCGCGCTTCTTTCCGCGTTACTACCTGGCGTTGCTGCCGGCGCTCACCGTGGCCGCCGCCCGCGGATTCTTTTTGATCTCGCGCCGGTGGTTGACCCCTTTGCTGATTTTGACGCTGGCCATTCCCGCCGTCCGCTTCGGCGCGCGGCATGTAGCCATTGCGCGCGGCGACGCCGCGGCCATGCGCGACTTGGCTCTGTTCGAAGACTGCCGTGAGGCGGCTGCCAAGATCCGCGCCCTGGCGCGCCCCGGCGACACGCTGTTCGTGTGGGGTTACCGGCCCGAGTTGAACCTCTTGGCCGGTCTGCCCGGCGGAACGCCGTTTTTAGACTCGCAGCCGTTGACCGGCGTTCCGGCCGACCGGCACTTGAGGCAATCTGAGCCCGCTCTGCCCCAGCTCGCCGCCCGCAACCGGCTCCGGCTGACCCACACTGCGCCCACCTTCGTCGCCGACGGTCTGGGGCCGCTCAATCCGCAACTCGCCATCGATCGCTATCCCGACCTCGCGGAGTGGTTGGCGCAGTATGAGCTGGTGGAAAGGACCGCGGCAGCCGCCGTCTACCGGTTGCGGCCGGCTCTCCGCAACGGCTCAGCGCCGCGCGATCGGAAGCTGCCGGACACAGAGCGCCCCTGAAGACGCCTTTGCCGGGCCCTGATAGAGATAAACGCGCAGAGAGTCCGGAAAATAGCGCGCGCCGCGGCGGCGCGGGAAACTCGCCGCCAGCCTCCACTCATCGCTGTACGTCATCAGCGTTTCCTGAACCAGGCGGTGGTGGATGGGCTTCCAGGATGGCGCTTCGTCGTAGATGACCGCTTTCACGCCGGCGCGCCGCAGCAGAGCTTGCACCTCCTGCGGGCTCGAGTACAGTAGCTTTTCATGATCTCCCAGCCAATCATACGAGGAAAGCACCTTAGTTGCCCGCAGAATGCGGTGTCCCGGCCTGTTATCCCGCATCGCCACCTCAGATACCAGCATGCCTTCGCCGGGGCTGTCAGAAGAAATCAGAAGCGCTCCGGACCGGCCTACCGGATCGGCCAATAAGTACTCCGCCACAGGGCCGAATCCGAATTGCCGCTTGGGCGGCAGGCGCTTCTGCCCGGCCAATAGCAGGCAAGGCAACAGCAAGGCGGGAAGCCATAGCCGCAGCTTGACCGGAACGCGCGCCAAGACCGGCAAACCGAACGTCCAACGCAACCCCTCGGCCGCAAACAACAATAGAGATGGCAGGATCATCATCGTGTGCCGCGCATCCCGCGAGGGAGGCACAAACTCGTACAGCAGCACCATGGCCGGCAGGGCGGAGGCCATCACGGCCCAAACCGGTTCCAAGCGGCGGCGCCATAAGGGAACAACGGCGTGCAGAATCAGGCCGGCCACGAGAAAGAGCGCCAAAAAGGGCCCGATCGCCTCTAACCAGCCATGTACGCAGTTCACCAATTGCTTGAGATAGCCGTTTGGCCGGTGCGCAAAGCTGACGGCCCCGTCCGGGAGGGCCCGCTGGTGCAGGCTATTGGGAGCGAGTAGGTACCACGGCAGGGCGCCGGCGGCGGCGATGGCGAACGGCAGCCAGAACCGCCCGCGCCAAAGCCAACGGCTGTTGCCGCTCAGAAATACCGCAAAAAGCGCCGCCGGCAGGATCAGCAACGCGCTGCCTTTTGTCAACAGTCCGGCCATCGTGGCCAAGCCGAACCCCACCGCGTAGCCGAGTCTCTCGGTCTCCAGAAACCGGACAAAGAGAACCAGCGCTAGAAGCACTACCGCAGCGGTCAATCCGTCGGACATCACTTCCCGGGTCGATTCCACGGTAAGGTTCACAACCAGCGCGCTCAGTCCGGCCGCCAGGGCGAGCGGCGCGGGCGCCACCCGGCGCGCAACGTGGAATAGCAGCGTTGCCCAGCTCGCCGCAATTACCGCCTGAAGCAACAGCACCGAGACCCGCGAAGGGGACCACAGCAGCATCCACGCTGCCGAGACCAAATAGTACACGGGGGGCCAGTGCCCCAGCGCCACCTTGGGATAATGCTCGTAATACGTCTCGGCGAAGCGCATCGGCGGCCAAGGGAAACCTGCCGCCGCATAGTCCCGCACCATTAGGGCGGTCACAAAATGCGCCGCTTCGTCCGGGCTCTCCCCAAACTCGCTGCTATAAGCCCCGCCCGCCCATTGCAACAGCACCGCTTCGGCCAGCAAAAGCGCCCAAACCAGTGCTGTCCGGTTCCGAAGCAGGGAGTATAAGGTCACAGGCCAAAGTATATCTCATCAAGTGTTTGGCGCCCGGGGCCGTGTCGCCTCTCAGAACGCCCGCAGCGCGATCAGAATGTTGCCCATGTTCCAAACCACGAGCAACGCGAATCCGTAATTCACCCAGCGGATCACCCGCCGCCGGTTCAGCCAAAAACATAGTCCCAGCAACAGTAGGGCCGCGCCCTTGCACATCGCCATCCCGGCCGCAGGGCCAAACGAAATCATCCAACGTACCGCCGGGCTCAGCTCGCTCAGCCCCATGCGGAGCCCAATCAGCGTCGTCAATGCATCCAGCAGTTGCAAATAAAGAAACAGTTGAATCTGCGCCATCTCACTCCAGACATTCACTTTGGCCAGGCCAAAGCCGCCAGAAACACCGCGCACCCGATGGCGATCGCCACCCCGTGCGGCAGCGTCATCGCCTTCGGACTCTTCACGTCCAGCTCTTCGCGGCGCAAGTACGGCGGTCGGAAGTGCAGAAGCTCGTTCAACAAGTAGGCGAGGTTGTAGAAGGTCTTGCGCGCCCTCCCCCTCGCCAACAGCAACACCACCGCCACAAGGCCGCCCACCACGTTGCTCAGTACGAAGATCCCCAGCCAGTTGACCGGACCGGTCAAGGCCCCGATCGAGGCCATCAGCTTGACGTCCCCCGCCCCCATCCCCCGCACCAAATACAGCGGAAAATAGATGGCGAACGCCAGCGCCATGCCGGCCAAAGCCGTCAACCATGTGAAGCCTGCGTACCAAGACTCCCCCTTCAAGTTCAGGAACGAGTTCAGCGCCACTCCCACCACCACCCCGCTGAGGGTGAGCCAGTTGGGGATGCGCCGGAACCTCGCGTCATAAACCGCCGCGGTCAGTGCCACCGCGGCCAACAGCACCTGATGAGCCATCGGAAGAAAGAACATCTTTCTTGAGCCATTCCTTGGGCAGTGTAGTCTGTGGCGCAGCTCGGCTGGAACCATCTTCCGGACAGTACTAGACCCGTTTTCTACCAGTACCTTTTCCGCGCCACCCGTCCAATATAATGCATCTGTGCGGATCTTCGGGCTGTTGCTGCTGGTTTGGCTGAGCGCGCCAAAGGCTGAAGCGGCGGAAATTCACGGGCGGGTCGTGGACTCCAGCAGCGGCGAGCCGCTGGCCCGGGTGCTCGTGGAATTGACTGGGACCCCGCACCGCGCCATCACCGGACCTCAGGGGCTTTTCCAAATCGACGGCCTGCCGCCCGGCGATTATGAACTGCGGGTGGCCACCGTCGGCTACCGGCTGGTCCGCCGGACCTTTTCGCTCGGAACCGGGGAATCCAAAGAATTCGAGATCATCCTCAGCCCGGACACGTTGCGGCGCAGCGACTCGGTCGAGGTCACGGCCGGTCCCTTCGAGCCTATCCGGCAAGAGAGCCCCTCTGAGCTGACCCTGAACGGGGTGGAGGCGAAGAACTTGGCCAGCGTTTTGGCCGACGACCCGCTCCGCGCCGTCCAAACCCTGCCCGGCGTGGTCTCCAACGATGACTTCGACAGCCGCTTCTCCCTCCGCGGCGCCGACTACTACCGTGTCGGGCTCTACCTCGACGATATCCTTCTGCACAACCCCTTCCATATGGTGGCCGGCGAACCGGCCACAGGCAGCCTGACGGTCTTCAACGGCGACATGCTGGAAGGGATCTCTCTGCACGGCGGCGCCTTCCCGGTCCGATACGGAGACCGCACCGCGGGGGCGCTCGACGCCACCGTGCGCCAGGGCAACCGCGAGACCTTCAACCTGCGCGCCACCGCCAGCGCCTCCAACTCCGGCCTGCTGGCCGAGGGGCCACTGGGCCGCCGCGGATCGTGGCTGGCTTCCGTCCGTAAGAGTTACCTGCAATACATCATCCGGCGCACGGCGCCCGACGCCTCGCTGGCGTTCGGATTCGTTGACGCTCAGTCGAAACTCAGCTACGATCTCACGCCGCGCCATCAAGTCAGCCTGACCCTCATCGACGGGCTCTCCGATCTGGACCGCGCCCGGGCCATCCCCAACCTCGGCATTAATGCCCTGATCTGGAGCAAGTACCATCTGAGCCTGGCCAGCGCCGGGTGGCGCTACGCCTCCGGGGGCACGCTGCTGGCCTCAAGCCGCGTGGCCTACATCCGTGAGAGGTTCAACAACCGCAACCGTGACTCGCTGCCGCTGGCCGCCGGCTACTACGGCGAATGGGTCTCCGAGAGCCGCCTGAGCTGGGTGTGGGGCGGCGGCCGCACGCTGGAGGCCGGTACGTCTTTACGCCGGCTGAGGGACGACGGCTTTATCCGGCGCTACCAGTCCACGCCCTTTGCCATCCGCCTGGTGGACAGCTACGCCGGCAACGCGCTCCGCACCGGAGGCTTCCTCCAGCAGTCCGGCACGGCCGCCGGCGGCAGAGTCTACCTGGCAGGCGGTGTCCGCTGGGACCGCCATTCCACCAATCGAGTCCAAACCCTGTCCCCCCACGTCTCGCTAGCATTGGCCCTCTTGCCCCGCACCACCTTCCGCCTTGGCTGGGGACAGTACGCGCAATTCCCCGAGCTGCAATTCCTATGTTCCATCGCCGGACGCCGGTCGCTCCTCCCAGAGCGGTCCATTCACTGGCTCGCCTCCGTGGAGCACCAGCTCGGCGAGCGAACCCGCCTGCGGGCGGAATTCTATGACCGCGAGGACCGGGATCTGCTGGCCCGTCCCTTTTATGAGCCAAGGCTCATCAACGGCAAGATTTTCAACCCCCCGCAGACTCCACCCATCCACAACTCGGTGCGGGGTTACGGCCGCGGCTTCGAAATCTTCGTGCAGCGCCGCACCGCCAACCGCCTGATGGGCTGGGCTTCGTACAGCTACGGCCGCGCCCGCCTGCGCGACGGCGAAGCCCGGGTCTCCTATCCCGCGGATTTGGACCAGCGCCACACGGTGAACGTTTTCGCCAGCTACCGGATCCGGCCCACGGTCAACCTGAGCGCCCGGGGCTTGTACGGCAGCGGCTTCCCGATTCCCGGCTTCTACCGGCTGGAGGGCAGCGACTATTACCTGGCGGAGTCCCGCAATCAGCTCCGTCTGGACGCTTACAGCCGCATCGATGCCCGCATCAACAAGACCTACCTTTACCGGCGTTGGCGCCTGACGCTCTACGGCGAGGTGGTCAACCTCCTGAACCGGTCCAACTACCGCTTCGATTCCTTCAACGGCTACAACTCAAAGACGGGCCGCGTGAGCCTCACCCTGGACCGCATGTTCCCCATCATTCCCTCGGTGGGCCTCATGCTGGAGTACGCCCCGTGACGGCGGGCGGTCCGCCCAAGAGCTCCGCCTACGGTATGAATTCGAACACCCCTTTTTGCCGGTTCTTTCGCACGCGGTCCCAGGGAAAGAAACGGCCGTTCATGGCGATGTAGACGCCGGGCGGGAGCGTCTGCACAAATGCCAGCGCGCTGCCCAGGTTGAACATCCCGTCGGAGCTGCCGAACTTGTAAGGCACCATCGCGCCGGTGAGGACAACGGTCTTGCCCGCAACCAGGCGCGCCAAATGCGCAGCCGTCTCCACCATCGTGTCGGTTCCGTGGGTGACCACGATGCGCGCCTCCGGGGCGCTACGGCAGCGCGCGGCGATGCGGTCGCGGTCCTCCGTGGTCATCTCCAGGCTGTCGATCATCATGACTTTCTCGACCGCCACCTCGAGCAGGCACCGCCCGAGCGCGAGCATCTCCGGCACATGCGTGTCATGGAAGTAAAGTTCGCCGGTGAGTTCGTTGTATTCCTTGTCGAAGGTTCCGCCTGTCACCAGAATGCGGATTGGCTCTTGGTTCATAGGGAGAGTTCTTCGGCGGTTTGCCGGGCCAGGGCCTCGAGAATCTCGCGGCGGCCGGCGTAGCGGCGGGCCTCACGGCGTTCCTGAAGCATGCCTCGCAGCCGCCGGAAGGCCCGCGTGTAGGTCGTGCGGCGCAACCAGTACTGCGCAGCGGAACGCGATTTTTCCAGCGCCAGCAGCGCCTGATAGTTCTCGGGCAAGCGCCGCGGAGGGACGGGCTCACCCGCGGGCCGGAACAAGCCGTAAAGGTTGCCGCCATCGGCGGACGCTTTCAAGTGAATCGCCGAAAAGCCCGCCCGCAAAGCGCAAAGCTCCAGGGTGGCGGCGCTGAAATAGAACAGATGCGCCCGGTGGAAGCGGTGCGCGGGGTGATCGAGCGTGGAGGCGAAGTTGGGAACCTCGATGGCCAGGAAACCCTCCGGCGCGAGCCAGGGCCGGATGTGGGCTAGGGTGTGCACGGGATCCGGCAGGTGCTCCAGAACGTGAAACAAAGTGATCCCGCCGAACCAGGCGGCCGGAAACTGCTGGTCTTCGATCAGGCCGATGCGCACGTCCAGCCCGAGCTGATCCCGGGCGTAGGCGCCATAGCGAAGATTCGGCTCGATGCCGGCCGTCACGCGGCCCGCGGCGCGGAGCAAGTAGAGCAGTTCGCCCCCGCCGCAGCCGATGTCGAGCACCCGCGAGACGCCCGCCAGTTGAGGCGCCAGCCGACGGAGGCGCGCCCGCGCCAGACGGGCCGCGCGCAAGACATGATGCGGCTTGGGTTCGTAGACGCCCTTGTATTCCAGACGGTACCGCTCGCGGTAGAAGACCGCCAGTTGCTCGCGCGAGGGCAGCGGTTCGACGCGCGCCAGCCCGCAGCCCTGGCACATTACGGTCACAAGGGGCGCGCCACGGTGGTCCTTGCGGCCGATCACGAGCGCGGACGGACCGCCGCACAAGGGACAGGCCGAGGCCACTTCTTCCAATCGAGCAGACACCGAACCGCAGTATAGCGCGCCGCCGATGGTAGACTGGAATCTTATGGGCGCTCGTCCAAAGAAAGAGAAGCCCCCGATGCCGCCCCTCAAGCAGTGGGCGCCGGTGGTGGCGCTGGGCTGGCTGGTGCCCGGCGGCGGGCATTTTTTGCTCCGCCGCACCTGGCGCGGCGCGTTGATCTTTTTCTCGGTCACCTCGATGTTCTTGCTGGGCATCATGATGCGGGGAGTCTTGTTCCGGCCGACAACGGGCGGCATGCTGGAGATCATCATAAATTGCGGCGGCTTTTTGAGCGACTTGGCCAACGGCATTCTGTACCTCTTGACGGTATGGCTGGGCTACGCGCAGCCCGATATGGCCGGCCACGTTCACGACTACGGGACGAAGTTCCTCGTGACGGCCGGTTTATTGAACGTGCTGGCCATGGTGGACGCTTACGAGATCGCCGCCGGGAGGAAGAGCTGATGCCGAAATTGACGCTGACGCATTTCGAGGCCTCGGTTCTGTTTGCCTTCTTCGTTTCCATCGTGCTGGGAATTGTCAGCAAGAAAACAGACCGCGAGCGCCTCCGTTACGGCTTGAAATGCTTCGGTTACTTCTTGCTGGCGCTGTTCGCCATCGGCTGGGTGATGCGCTTGGGCCACGGCTAGGCCCGTCCGGCGCGCCGGTTCCGTCCAGGTTGTTCCTGCTGCTCCTATAATGGAATTAATCCCCGCATGAAGCGTTTCTACATCGAGACGTTCGGCTGCCAGATGAATGTCCACGACTCCGAGAAGGTGGCCGGCACGCTGGCGGCGCTGGGTTACGAGCAAGCTGCCAGCCCCGAGGAGGCGGACCTGGTGCTGTACAACACGTGCAGCATCCGGGACAAGGCGGAGCAGAAAGTTTACAGCCGTTTGCAGCAGTTCAAGAAGGGCGCCAACGGCAAACGGTTCGGCGTGCTGGGATGCGTGGCGCAGCAGGAGGGGCTGCGCATCTTCGAGCGGGCCCCGCACGTGAGCCTGGTTTGCGGCTCGGCCAGCTACTCCCGGCTGCCCGAGCTGATTTCGGAGCTCGAAAAGGGCAACCGCCGCGTGACCGGCCTGGAGCTGGACGCGAACGAGACCTTCGAGACTCCCTACACGCGGCGCGACAACCCGCACCGGGCCTACATCACCATCATGGAGGGTTGCGACAAGAGCTGCGCCTATTGCGTGGTGCCTTACACGCGAGGCCCGGAGCGCAGCCGCACGCGCGAGAGCATTTTGGAGGAGGCCCGCCAGTTGGCCCAGCAAGGCTGGACCGAGATCCAACTGTTGGGCCAGAACGTCAACAGCTATCGGGACCCCAGCCGCTTCGGCTACCAATTCGCGGATCTGCTGCGCGAGGTGGCGGAGATCCCCGGCCTCCGGCGCGTGCGCTTCACCACTTCTCATCCCCGCGACTTCGGCCCGGAGATCGTGGAAGCGATCGACGCCAACCCCGTGCTTTGCGATCACGTGCATTTGCCGGTGCAGTCCGGATCGACCCGGGTGCTGGAGCGGATGCAGCGGCAGTACACGCGTGAGGAGTATTTGCGCCGGATCGAGTGGTTGCGCAAAGCCAGGCGGCCGATCGCCATCACCACGGATGTGATCGTAGGCTTCCCCGGGGAGACCGAGGAAGATTTTCAGGCCACGCTGCGGCTGGTGGAAGAAGTGGGCTACGACGCGATGTTCAGCTTCAAGTACTCGCCGCGGCCCAACACGGCGGCGCTCCAACTGGACGGGCAGGTGCCCGAGGAGGAAAAGGGCCGGCGGCTGACGATCCTCCAGGAGCTTCAGCGCTCGATACAGATCCGGCGCAACGCGGAGCTGGTGGGCACGGTTCAGGAAGCCGCCGTCGAGGGTTATAACCAAGCCACCGGCCAGTGGATCGGCCGGACTTCGCAGAACCGGATTTTGAATTTCACCCATCCCGGCGGCGCCGGGGCGGACTTGACAGGGAAATATCTCCGCGTCCGTGTGACGCGGGCCGGACCGAACTCGCTCGCTGGCGAGAGTCTTGATCTGGTCTAATGGGGGAGGGGTACGCCATGGAAGTCGAAATGAAGATCCGCGGGCTGATGATGGACCCGGTCACCAATATGCCGATTGTCATCCTCAAGGATGTCAAGGGCAACACCATTCTGCCGATCTGGGTCGGCATGTACGAGGCCAACGCCATCGCCCTGGAGATCGAGAAAATCACGACTCCGCGCCCGATGACTCACGACCTGATCCGCCAACTGCTGGCCGGTCTGGAGACCGGAGTCCGCAAAGTGGTCGTCAGCGAGCTCAAGGACGACACCTTTTATGCGGTGATCTGGCTGGAGAAGGACGGCAGGCTGATCAGCGTGGACTCGCGGCCCAGCGACGCGCTGGCGCTGGCGCTCCGGGTCGATTGCCCGATCTACGTCGAGGAAGCAGTGCTCAATTCGTCGAAGGCGGCGGCCGCCGTCTCCGAAAAGATCGACAACGAGCAGCTTCGCCGATGGCTGGAGGGGCTGGGCGACGAAGACCTGGGCCGCTACAAGATGTAGCGGTTTTACGCTGATTTAGCATCTTTTTCTAACAACAGCGGCTGACCATGCGTCTATACGGTTGTAGGGAGGGCGCATGAGGCGGCAAACCCGATGGTTCACAGCAGCGGCGGCGGGGGCGCTCGCACTATTTGCACTGGGCCGCGGCGTTCCTCTGCGGGAGTTTCCTGGGCCGGCCCAGCGCGTCGTGTCCTACTACAAGGCGCTTGGCGCGTCTTCTGAACGGATGGGGGCTTGGGAGAAACTCCTCTACAGCATTGCGCTTGCGGGCGCTCCAGCCGGCGCTTCCGCGGCGGGAGCCGCCGTGCGCCCGCAAGCCGTGGATCGGAACCCTACTGCTTTTTAGCCGGAGGGGCCGCCTTTTTTACCGCGGGCGCCGCCTTCTTTGCGGGAGCTTGAACCGGCCAACCCGAGATCTGACCCTTTTCCACTTCGAAAGTCAGGTTGAAGGGATCCGAGGAAAAAGCGGTCGCAACCCCCTCGAACTCGAGCTGAGTGCCCTTGGGCGCGCTGCCAATGAGCGGCTCATCGAGCACCAGCGTCGCCTCGGGAGTCTCTGCGTCTCCGATCGCCACAATGAGCTGCTTGGGGTTCTTGGCGGGCTTAGCTTCGATCAAGGTGGCCTTGAACCGCTTGACGTCGTTGACGCCGCCCGGCAGCAGAGCGCCCTTCACGCTGCTCTCGAAATACTGTGCTCCGCTGGGTCCCGTGAGTTCCTTCTTCACGGTCATCCACAGAGCCAGCATCGGATTGCTCTTGCGGAACTCCTCTTCCTTCATCGCCGAGACTTCATAGACGCTCAGAATCTTGAACCCCTCGGGCGGGAAGGCGCTTTCGGAGGCCAGCTTGCGAAGCTCGTCGAAGCCATCCATGGAGCCGTGAAACTTCGAGTACAGTTGGGTGACGTACTTCTCCACCTCCTTGCGGCCCTGTTCGGTGAGCGAACCCGGACCGGTGTGGAAGGCCGCGCGGGCATAGTGGAACAACACGGCGGACTGCTTGTCGGGATCCTTCTGCTCGCGGATTACGCCGGCCAGCCAGTAGGAGACCTGGGAGTTGTTGGGGTTGGCCTTGAGGCTGGCCGAAAATTCCTTCTCCGCCGTCAAGAAGTCCTTGCGCTGGCTCGCCACCCATGCCAGCGTCGTGTGGCCCGCCGCCATCAGGTCCGGCTTACCCTTCTCCCAATCTGCGTCCGACATGCCCGCCGGTTTCAGCTCATCGAGATTCGAGACTAAAGTCCTGGCAACCTTTTCGGCCAGAGCAAGCTGTTCCGGCGTGGGATTGGTCAGGCGAAGGGCATTGGCGGTCATCAGGTAGATCGTCCGGATGTCCTTCGGGTTGGCGGCCAGAATCTCGTTTCCGGTTTGCATGGCGCGGTCGATCTGGTTGGTCGCCAGGTAGGACTCCATCATCAGCGCCAGGCGTTGGCCTTTGAAAGCGCTGTCAGGATATTTCTGCTGCCATTGATTCAAAAGCTCCAGCTTCTTGTTGTGGTCGGCAGTCTTGGTGATCTCGACGTAGAGATCGTATTCCGCCCGGTCTTTCCATTGCGGCTGCTGGCCCTGCTGTCCCTGAGCTTGTCCCCACAGCACAGTCGCCACGAGCAGGATGGCCGTCACCAAGGCAACGATGTTGATCTTTGAGGTTTGCATTCGCGGTCAACCCTCCTCAGTCTAGGTCGTTCTTTCATGCACCGCCAAGCCCCCAGCCTGCGGCGGTCCCGCCGGTGAGGAATCCCTTCACTCGACGTGCAAGAGCGGAGTATATCCAATCAAATGTCTTCCCGCAACTTGTTGGACGCCCCGCGGCGCGCCCGTGTTCCAGAGTACTTGGCGGGGTTGTGCTAGAATCCCCGTTTCCCATGCGCTGGCTCGATCTGGGCATCGTCGTCGTCTACCTCATCGGGATCACCTGGTTCGGCGCCCGGTTCCGCAAATCCCAGAAGAGCTTGCGCGATTACTTCCTCGGCGGCCGCCAGGCCCCGTGGTGGGCGATCGCGCTTTCTATCGTCTCGGCTGAAACCAGCACCCTCACCATCATCGGCACCCCCGCCCTGGCCTTTGCAGGGAATATGGGCTTTCTTCAAGTCGTCTTCGGCTACCTGCTGGCCCGGGTGGTGATCTCGACTGTTTTGCTCCCGCACTATTTCCGCGGCGAGATGTACACCGCCTACGAGCTCATTGAGCGCCGCTTTGGCCAACGGACGCGGCGGCTCACGGCGGCCACCTTCCTGGCGCTGCGGGCGCTGGCCGAAGGGGTCCGCGTCTTCGCCATCTCGATCGTCATCGGCATCGTGCTCGGCACCGGCGAGCTGGCCTCGATCGCGGTCATCATGGGCCTGACCGTGTTCTACACCTTCGAGGGCGGCATGACCGCCGTCATCTGGACCGACGTGGTGCAGATGATTCTCTATGTGACCGGCGCCGTGGTCAGCCTGTTTTGGATTTTGCAGCATATTCCGGGAGGTTGGCCGGAGGTGTGGGCGCTGGCTTCGGCTTCCGCCAAGTTCCAGGTGTTCGATTTCCACATCGGCCCCCTGCCGGAGTTCTTCTCCCGCACCTACACCTTCTGGGCAGGGATCCTCGGCGGCTGCTTTTTGACCACGGCCAGCCACGGCACCGAGCAACTCATGGTGCAGCGGCTGCTGGCCGCGCGGTCGAAGGCGGAGAGCCGGGCCGCGCTGTTCGCCAGTTGGATCGTGATCTTCATCCAATTCAGTCTCTTCCTCGTGATCGGCGTGATGTTGTACGTCTTCCACACGGTAACGGGAACACCGGCCCCGCGGCCGGCCGACCGACTCTATCCGGACTTCGTCTGGCGTTATCTGCCCCCGGGTGTGGCCGGTCTGGTGGTGGCCTCCATTTTGGCTGCCGCCATGTCCAACTTGAGCGCCGCGCTGAATTCGCTGGCCAGCACCAGCATCATGGATTTCTACAAGCCGCTGGCGTCCAAGAGCGGCGCCGCCCGCTCCGACGCGTCGTACCTGCGCCTGGCGCGGGCGGCCACGGTGTTGTGGGCCGCGGTGCTGTTCGGCATCGGCTATTTGGCGCGGCTGTGGGGACCCGTGCTGGAGGCCGGTCTCTCAATCGCCTCGGTGATCTACGGTTCGCTGCTGGGCGTGTTCCTGCTCGGCGTGCTCACGCGCCGGGCCGGAGAGAAGGCGGCTCTGGCGGCGATGATCGCCGGACTTGCGACAATGCTCTATGTGAAGCAGTTCACCTCGATCGCTTGGACGTGGTACGTGCTGATCGGCACGGCCGCGACGTTCTTCACCGGCCTGGCGGCTTCCCGGTTCGAGAACAAGGAGCCGCATGCCTGAGACAGCCGCTCGTGCGGAACTGCGGCGCGTGCTGGGCCCGTGGAGCGCCGCGGCGATCGTCGTCGGCACGATCATCGGCAGCGGCATTTTTCTGGTCCCCAAGGCCATGGTGGCCAGCGTCGGCTCGCCGGGCCCCGTCTTCGTGGTCTGGATCGTGGGCGGGCTGCTGTCACTGTGCGGCGCGCTGTGCTACGCCGAGCTGGCCGCGGCGATGCCGGAGGCTGGAGGCGAATACATCTATCTGCGCGAGGCCTACGGTCCGGTGTGGGGATTCCTGTGCGGCTGGACCCAAACCTGGGTCGCCAAGAGCGGCTCGATCGCTTCGATGGCGACCGGCTTTTTCTACTACCTGGCGAACTTCGTTCCGGCGCTGGAGACAACCGCCTTCGTCGTCCCGCTGCCAATCGGGCCTGAGGGCGGCCCGCTGGAAATCCGCTACGGCCAGTTCCTGGCGGTGGCGGTCATCCTGTTCCTAGCCCTTTTGAACTACTGGGGCACGCGGTTGGGAGGCGGAGTGCAGGTGGTCACCACCGCCGCCAAGATCGGCCTGCTCGGCGCCATCATCGGGCTGGGATTGTTTTCCGGACGCGGATCCTGGGAGAACCTGCGCACGCACACGAGTGCGGCGGGCGGCGCAGCGGGCTTTTTCGTTGCCCTGGTGGCCGCGCTGTGGGCCTACGACGGTTGGAACAACCTGGGCATGGCGGCTTCCGAGGTGCAGCGCCCGCAGCGGAACCTGCCGCTAGCCCTGCTGGCCGGAACCCTGACGGTGATCGCCGTCTATCTGGCCGCCAATCTGGCCTACTTTTTCGTGCTGCCGGCCGCCGATGCCGCCGCCAGCGACCGCGTGGCGGCCGAGATGATGCGGCGCGTGGCCGGACCGGCGGGCGCCGGCGCGGTCAGCATCGCCGCCATGATCTCGATCTTCGCCGCCTTGAACGGGGCCATTCTCACCGGAGCGCGCATCCCATTCGCCATGGCGCGGGACGGACGATTCTTCCGGCAGATGGGCCAGGTCAGTCCCGTGCACGGGACACCGGGGGCTGCCATCGTGCTGGTCTGCTTGTGGGCCTCGCTGCTGGTCTTCAGCGGCAGGTTCGAACAATTATTCACCTACGTGATCTTCGCCAACTGGCTGATCTTCGCCATGGGCGCGGCGGCGGTTCTTGTGTTGCGCCGGCGCCGTCCGGAGCTTCCGCGTCCCTACCGGACGCCCGGCTATCCGGTGTTGCCCGCCTTATTCACGCTGGCCGCGCTGGCCGTGGTGGCCGCCACGCTGGTGAACTCGCCCCGCGAGTCGCTGATGGGCGCAGGCGTGATCCTCACGGGACTGCCATTTTATTTTTACTGGAAACGCCGCGCATTGTGCTAACATAAGACTCGCCATTGGGCTGAATTTTGTCAGATAATCCTTACACGCTCCGGAAACTCGGGGAGGAGTTTTCCGATATAGGGCGGGTGAGGAATCGGGAGCGGTGGCATGGATATCGAGAAAATTCTCGAGGAGCTGCGTCTGGAGCGGATGCAGATTGAAGAGGCGATCCTCAGCTTGGAGCGATTGGCCAAGGACCGCGTCAAGCGGCGCGGCCGGCCGCCGAAGTGGGTGGCGGAAGCCAAGAAGCGAGTGAAAGCCCAGGCTCGCAAGCAACAGGATTCTTCCAAGACGGCGGCGGCCTGAAGCGGCGGACCGGTTTCAACGGTACAGCAGATATTTCTCGCGAATCCGGAGAAAAGGCGCTAATTTTTCCTGATTCTCTTGCTCGATTTCGCGGGGATCGCCCCCGCCGGCGAGCGCGCGCAGCGCCGCGCGGCTGCCGATCAGCCGCAGGTTCGCCTCCAGATTCAGCTTGCCCGGGAACAGGCGCAGCAAAGCCGAGGCGATCTCCAGCCCCAGCCGCTGCGCGCTAAAGGCTTCCCGGTCCGTCACCACCATGCGCACACCCCCGATGGCGCGCCCCGCAAAGACCGAACCGGAGGGCGTGAACCGCACCGGGTAGAATCGAACCCCGGGAACAAACCTGGCGTTGAGCGCGGCAGCGAGTTGCGCGCCGTCGATCCAATCCGCGCCGATCTGCTCAAACGGCGCGTCCGTTCCGCGGCCCACCGAATAGTTGGGCGAGTACTCCAGCATCGCGACGCCCGGATAGAGCACTGCGGCAGCGAGGCTGCGCAGGTTGGGAGAGGGGTTGACCCAGGTCAGCCCGGTGGAGTCGAACCAGTCGCCGCGCTGCCAGCCTTCCATGCGCACCACGTGCAGATCCGCGTTGAGCTTCTTCTCCCCGTTGAACAGGCGCGCCAGCTCGCCCACGGTCATGCCGTGGCGCAGCGGCATTGGCATGTAGCCCACGAATGAGACCGCGTCTTCGTCCAGCGTGGGGCCTTCGACGCGGACGCCGTTGATGGGGTTGGGGCGGTCCAGCACGTAAAACGGGATCCGGCGTTTGGCCGCTTCCTCCAGGCAATAGCCTAGCGTGGTGATGTAAGTGTAGAAACGCGCGCCCACATCCTGGATGTCGTACACCAGCGCATCGACCTCGCGCAGCATCTGCGCCGTTGGGCGGCGGGTCTCCCCCGCATACAGGCTCCAGATGGGGATGCCGGTAGCCGGATCTTTGGCCTGTGCCGCCGAGGCGCCTTCTTCGGTTCCGCCGATCCCGTGCTCGGGGGAGAAGAGCGCTGTAACTTGAATCCCCGCTTCCCGCATCAGATCCACGTTGCGCCGCCCCTGCCGGTCCACGCCGGTGTGATTGGTGATCAACCCCACGCGCTTGCCGCGCAGCGGCGCGAACTGCTGGGCGGCCAGCACGTCCAAGCCGGTCCGCACCTGGCCGTTGCGGGCGGTCACGCGCCGGACCCCCGCCAAGGCCTCGTTGTAACCGGTCAGCGTGATTCCCGGCAGCTCGATGTTGAGCGCCGCGGCCACCGCCGTCGCCACCCGCGTGCGCAAACTCACGATGCCCGTGCGCTGCCTGGGATGAACGCTGTTGGAAAGCAAAATAACGAAGGTCTGAGTGGCGGGATCGATCCAGAGGGATGTGCCGGTGAAGCCCGTGTGTCCATAGGACCCGACCGGAAACAGCTCCCCGCGGTTGGTGGAGTACGGCGAATCGATATCCCAGCCCAAACCGCGCAGAATGGGCTGATCCGGCGGGGACTGCGGCGTGGTGCACTTCTCAATGGTGAGCGGGCTGAACAGGCGCGTCCCGCCCCAGCGGCCCCGGGCGAGCATCATCGCGGCGAACCGCGCCAGATCGTCCGCCGTGCTGAAGACGCCTGCGTGCCCCGCCACTCCGCCCATGAACCGCGCCGTGGGATCGTGCACCACGCCGCGCAACGGCTCCCTCGATCCTGGCAGCAATTCGGTGGGCGCGATGCGCGGGCGCAGCGCGGGCGGCGGGCGGAATTGGGTGTGGGTCATCCCGAGCGGCCGGAAGACCACGCGCGCCGCGTACTCGTCTAGATTCTCTCCGGCCAGCCGCCGTACGATCTCGCCGAGCAGAACAAAGTTGATGTCGCTGTAGATGAACCGCTCGCCCGGCGCCGCCACCGGCTTGTCGTTCAGCGCCAGCCGGATGCCGGTCTCATAGCCGCTCCAGGGCGGTTCCAGATCCAGGTCCGGCCGCAGTCCGGAAAAGTGGGTGAGCAGGTGGCGCACCGTGATCTCGCTTTTGCCGCCCTGAAACTCGGGCAGGTACTGCGTGACCCGGTCGTTGAGGCGCAGTTTGCCTTGCTCGAACAGTTTCATCACGGCGGGAGTCGTGGCGACGACCTTGGTCAGAGACGCGATGTCGAAGATGGTGTCCAGCGTCATCGGCTCGCGCTGCGGCGCAACCGAGCGCAGGCCGTAAGCCTTGCGGTGAACGATCTGCCCCTTGTGCCCAACCACCAGCACCGCGCCGGGAATCTGCTCCTGGCGAATCGCCTCCTGGAGGATCTCATCCAGCGCCGCCGAGCCGGCGAAGCCCTGCCAGGCGCCCAGCGGCCACGCGGCCAGCGCGGCGAGAACCAGGAGGCGGATCATAGCAGTCTCGCGGCGAGCGACTCCAGTTTGGCGGCCAGCTCCACATCCTTGGCCGTGATGCCGCCGCTGTCGTGTGTGACCAAATCAATCGAGACCCGGTTCCAGACGTTGCTCCACTCCGGGTGGTGGTTCATCGCCTCGATGGCGATGGCGGCGGTGGCCATGAAGCCGAAGGCGTGAACAAAGTCGGGGAAGGCGTAGTCGCGGTGCAGCTTGCCATTTTGGACCGACCAGCCCGGCAGCTTGCCCAGCGCGGCCTGAATTTCGGAGTCTGTGAGAATCGGTGTTCGCCCCATAGGTCCATCTTAAACCGTGCTCTGGACTGCGGGCCTGTAGCAGCAGCGTCATGCCAGTGGCGTGCCCCCCGGTGTTGAGCATGCCGCCAGGCTTGCCATGCCGGCGGCCGCGCCCGCAGAGCAACACAACCCCGAGCGGTACGGGGGTTCCAACGCCGTCCGCCGCCATGACTGGCGGCGTGGCACGCAAGACTGCGCGCTCCACCCCAACGCGCCGTCAGCAAGTGGAGCATGCCGCCAGGCTTGCCATGCCGGCGGCCGCGCCGGCAGAGCGACACAATCCCGAGCGATACGCGGGTTCCAACGCCGTCCGCCGCCATGACTGGCGGCGTGGCACGCAAGACTGCGCGCTCCACCCCGATGCGCCGTCAGCAAGTGGAGCATGCCGCCAGGTTTGCCATGCCGGCGGTCCCGCCGGCAGAGCAACAGAACCCGAGCGGCACGCGGGTTTCAACGCCATCCGCCGCCATGACTGGCGGCGTAGCACGCAAGACTGCGCGCTCCACCCCGATGCGCCGTCAGCAAGTGGAGCATGCCGCCAGGCTTGCCATGCCGGCGGCCGCGCCGGCAGAGCAACACAACCCGAGCGGCACGCGGGTTTCAACGCCATCCGCCGCCATGACTGGCGGCGTAGCACGCAAGACTGCGCGCTCCACCCCAACGCGCCGTCAGCAAGTGGAGCATGCCGCCAGGCTTGCCATGCCGGCGGCCGCGCCGGCAGAGCAACACCACCCGAGCGGTACGGGGATTCCAACGCCGTCCGCCGCCATGACTGGCGGCGTAGCACGCAAGACTGCGCGCTCCACCCCGACGCGCCGTCAGCAAGTGGGGCAGACCACTGGGTCCGCCCCACGCCCTACTTCAAGCTCAGCCCGCCATCCAACGCCAGAATCTGGCCCGTGATGAAATTCGAAGCCTTGAGGAAATAAACCACCGCATCGGCAACCTCTTCCGGCGTTCCACCGCGGCGGGCGGGCGTCTCCTCAATCATCCGCAGCCCTTCGGCATCGATGTCCTCGAACGGGATCACGCCCGGGGCCACCGAGTTCACTGCGATCTCGGGCGCCAGCGCCTTGGCCAGCGCCTTGGTCAACATGATCACCCCCGCCTTGGACGCCGAATAGTGCACTCGAGCGGCCCAGGGCCGGAGGCCGCCAAGCGAACTCAGGTTTACGATCCGCCCGCCGCCCTGGCGCCGCATCCGCAGCGCTGCTTCCTTGGCGCAAAAGAACGTGGCCTTCAGGTTTACGTCCACGATGAAATCCCAGTCCCGCTCGGTAATCTCCAGCGCCTCCCGCCGCATGAAGCGCGCGGCATTGTTCACCAGCCCGTAGATTCCTCCCAGGCGCTCGTCCACCTCCCGGAACATGCGCTCGATCTCGGCCACGCTCTCCAGATTGGCCCGGAACAACGCCGCCCCTCCGCACTCCTCCGCGGTCCGCCGCGCTTCCGCCTCCGATTGGAAATAGTGGATGCCCACCCGCGCGCCCTCGCGCGCCAGCCGCAAAGCGATGGCCCTCCCGATGCGCTTGGCCGCGCCGGTGACCAGCACGGCCTTTCCCTCAAGACTAGACTGTGGGCTCTCCATGCACTTCCACCTCCCTCGGCTCCACGCCCTCACGCGGCGGCTCCGGCAGCCTCCCGGCCAGATTCAGCCAGCTCCAAATGATGGCCGTCGATCCGCTCAAAATGCCGCTCCAGAGCCCGATCTGCCGCGGATCCCAGTACTCGGAGGCAAACCCAGCCGCGGTCATGGACACCATCATAACGGACCAGGTCATCGTCTCCATGGTGGCGAACACCCGGCCCCGGTACTGATCCGGCGTGTGGCGCAACAGCTGAGCGAAGTTCAGCACGCTGGTCACCCCCACTCCCGCCCGCGAGAGCGCGATCCACAGGAGCGCCATGCGGAAATCCCGCGCCTGGCTGAACAGCACGTAGGCCCCGCCGTGAATGACGTAACAGATCGCCACCGTCCACTTGTACGCCGGGAAGCTCAGCCTGCGGCCTACCAGGTAGGCGAAGGCCCCGCCCGCCAGCAGTCCCAGGCCGGCGAAGCTCCAGATCACGCCGATGCCGGCCGCCCCGCGCCGGAACACAATCTCTCCGAACAGACTGAACAGAATCTGCGCCGCTCCGCCTCCGCTGGCCCAGCCGATGTTGATCACCGCCAGCCCCACCACCAGCGGCGTTCGGCTCATGTACCGCAGTCCTTCGGCGTACTCGCGCCAGGGGCGGACCACCTCCGACTCGGTCAGCGCCGCGCGCTGCGCCCGGAACGCCCCGCCGGGCGGCTTCAGCCGCGAGATGCACCAGGCCGAGAACAAAAACGACGCGGAGTTGACGGCGAACGCCCAGCGCCAGCCCAGATGTGTCACCGCGCCCGCGCCCAACAGCGCTCCCAGCGTCAGCGTGGTCCACTGGGTGGTCTGCGTGAGGGCATTGGCCGCATGCAGCTCTTCGCGGCTGGCGATCGTGGGCAGGATGGACGCGCGGCCGCTGGTGAAAAACGGCGAAGCGAACATCAGCAGGGCGCTGAGCAGATACAGCAGCCACGGCCGCCGGTACGCAACGGTCAGGATGAACAGCGCCGCCATGACGGCCCGCACCAGGTCGCTGGCGATCATGATCCGCTTGCGGTCCATGCGGTCGAGCAGCACGCCCGCCAGCGGCCCGGCCAGAACCGCGGGGATCGCGCGCGCCAGCATGATGCCCGCCACGACCAGCCCGGAACCCGTGGTCTCCACGGCCAGGCTGAAGACGGCGATGTTGTTGAAGTGATCGCCGATTTCGCTCACCACCTGGCCGGTCCAGGTGTAGCGGTAATTGCGGTTGTTGCGGAGAAGCTGGAGGAAGGACGGCGCGGCCGCCTGCTCGCCGGCGGCGCTCATGACCGCTGCTTGGCCTCCTCCCACAGCCGGTCCATCTCGGCGAGCGAGGCCTCCTTCAGCGACTTGCCTTCCGCCGCCAGGCTTTGCTCGATGTGGCCAAAGCGGCTCCGGAACCGGGCGTTGGCCGCCCGCAGCGCCTGCTCGGCGTCCACCTTCAGCAGCCGCGCCAGGTTCACCAGCACGAACAGCAGGTCGCCCAGCTCATGCTGCACCTGTTCCGGTTCTCCATCCCGCCGCGCCGCCGCCAGCTCTTTCAACTCCTCCTCCAGTTTGGCCAGCACTTGATCGGCGTTCTCCCAATCGAAGCCCACGGACGCCGCGCGGCTCGTAAGCTGCTGAGCCTCCATGAGAGCCGGCATCGCGCGCGGGACCTTCTCGAGCAGCCCGCGGTTGTCTCCCCGTTCTTCGTGCTCCGCCTGTTTGATGACGTCCCAGCGCGCTTTGACCTCTTCGGGAGTCTTGGCGTCGCCGTCCGCGAATACGTGCGGATGGCGCCGGATGAGCTTCTCCGCAATCGCGTCCAGGCTGTCCTCGATCGTGAAGCGGCCCTCTTCGGAGGCCATCTGGGCGAAGAACACGCTTTGCAGCATCAGGTCGCCGAGTTCTTCGGCCAGGGCGCGCCAGTCCCGGCGGTCAATCGCGTCCAGGACCTCGTAGGTCTCCTCCATCAAGTACGGCTTGATGCTTTCGAACGTCTGCTCGCGGTCCCAAGGGCAGCCTTCGGGGGAGCGCAAGCGCGCCATGATTTCGACCAGCCGCTGAAACTTACGGCCGGCTTCGGAAGGTTCGGATCCAGACATGAAGTTTGGTGAAAGAAGAGCGCCGCGGCAGCTCGCCGCGGCCCTACTAAGTGATTATAGCGGTCCGGCGCCGGCGGCGTTGTAAAATGAAAAATCGGATGAGCGAGATTGAGACCAACGCGGCCGGCGGCCACGAGGAGCGGAGCGTCCCGCTGCCGCCGGCCTCCTTCAGTCTGCTGGTTCTGAGCCTGCGCGCGCAGGCGGAGGTTCAGCTCGGCCTTTATCCGGTGGGAGATGAAAAGGATTCGGCGGAACCGGACCTGGAGGCCGCGCGCCACGCGATCGATCTGCTCGGCATTCTCCAGGAGAAAACCAAAGGCAATCTCACGTTGGAAGAACAGCGCCTGCTGGAGAACTCCCTGACCGAGTTGCGTTTCCGCTACGTGCAGGCCGCCGAAGAACACGGCAAGGCGAAACCGTCCTAAATGCCATCAGCCAACCTTCCGGTGACCATCACCGTGCTCGGCTCCGGCACCAGCGTCGGCGTGCCCACGCTGGGCTGCCGCTGCGCCGTCTGCCGCTCGGACGATCCCCGCGACAAGCGGCTGCGCCCTTCGGTGCTGGTCCAGTACAACGGCAAGAATGTCCTGGTCGACACCACGCCGGACTTCCGCTACCAGGCCATCCGGGCCGGTCTCGACCGGCTGGACGCCGTTCTGTTCACCCACGCCCACGCGGACCACATCCTGGGCTTGGATGACATCCGGCCGCTGAATGCGTTTCAGGGCGGGCCGGTGCCCATCTACGCGTCTCCCGAAACCCTGAACGTCATCCGCCGCTGCTTCTGCTATGCGTTCGACGGAAAAGTGAAGGAATCCTCCTCGCCGGAGCTGACCGTGCACGCGCTCGACGGCCGCCCCTTCGACCTGTTCGGCTTGACGGTTCTCCCCGTGCCCGTGCGCCACGGCAGCCAAACCATCTACGGCTACCGCTTCGGTCTCCACGCCGCCTACATCACGGACCAGAGCGACATCCCGGAGGATTCGATCGCGATGCTGCGCGGGCTCGATGTGCTCTTCCTGGACGCGTTGAGACACCGGCCGCATCCCACCCACACGACGGTCGAGCGGGCCTTGCAGTTCGTGGAGCGAATCCAGCCGCGCAGGGCCTTCTTCACGCACATCTGCCATGACCTGGGGCACGCCGCCACCGAGGCTGCGCTGCCCGCGCACGTGCGCTTGGCTTACGACATGCTCACCATCACCGCCGCGGGAGAAGCCGGTTGATCATGGAGCCACGGATCTGCCGCAGCCTGCAAGCGGCCCAGCGGGGCATCCCCCGGGCGCTCAGCATCGGCAACTTTGACGGCGTTCATGCGGGCCACCGCCGCATTCTGCGCCGCGTCGCCGAGTTGGCCAGGGAAAACGGCTGGCGGCCGTCGGCCATGACCTTCGAGCCGCATCCCGCCGTGGTCGTCGCCCCGGAGCGCGCTCCGCGCCTGCTGACCACCCTGGAGCAGCGCGCCCGGCTGATCGCCGAAGAGGGCATCGAGGAGGTCCTCATCGTTCCTTTCCACCCCGAGTTCTCGCGGCTGACGCCGCGCCAATTTGCCCAGGAGGTTCTGGCCGAAACGCTCTCCGTCCGGGCGGTCCTAGTCGGCGCCAACTTCCGTTTCGGCTACCAGCACAGCGGCGACATCCACACCCTGGCGCAGCTCGGCGAAGAGTTCGGTTTTTCGACCGGCGTCGTCCCCGAGGTGGTCTTGCGTGGGATCCGCGTCAGCAGCAGCCGCATCCGCTCGCTGCTGGAGGCAGGCGAGGTCAGCCGCGCCGGCCGGTTGCTGGAGCGCGCTTACTGGATTGAGGGACGCATCGTCCCCGGGCGCAGGGTCGGATCCGCCAAGACGGTGCCCACCCTCAACCTGGAACCGCCCGCCGGCTTGATCCTCCCCGCCGAGGGGGTCTACATCACCCGCACCTTCGATTTGGACGCGGACCGCCGCTGGCCTTCCATCACCAACGTCGGCTACCGCCCGACGTTCGGGGGACAAACGCTCACCATCGAAACCCATCTATTGAGTCCGCTGGAAGGCGAGGACCCGGTCCGAATCCGGCTGGAGTTCCTCCTGCGCCTGCGCGAGGAGCGGAAGTTTCCCGACGCCGCCGCCCTGCGCGCCCAGATCCTGCGCGACGTCAGCCGGGCTCAGCGCTACTTCCGGCTGCGGGCGCGGCTGCTATACTCAAAAAGTACCCCTGTCTGATCCACCATTTCAGGAGACCTATCGATGCCTCTCGTATCAATGCGTCAGATTCTGGACGAAGCGGCCAAAGGCGGCTACGGCGTTGGCGCTTTCAATGTCAACAATATGGAACAAATCCAGGCCATCATGGAAGCGGCCCGGGAAACCAAATCCCCCGTCATCATCCAGGCCAGCCGTGGCGCGCGCGCCTATGCGCAGGACCGCTATCTCTATCACCTCATGTTGGCGGCTGCCGAGCTGTATCCGGAGATCCCCATCGCCATGCATCAGGACCACGGCAACAGCCCGCAGACCTGCATCTCCGCCATTGACATGGGCTTCACCAGCGTCATGATGGACGGCTCGTTGATGGAAGACGGCAAGACCCCCTCCACCTTCGAGTACAACGTCCGAGTCACCAAGGAAGTCGTCGAATACGCCCATGCGCGGGGAGTCACCGTGGAAGGCGAGATCGGCACCCTGGGCGGAATCGAGGACGGCCACGGCGCCGGCGGCACCGGCCTGGAACATCTCACCGACCCCGATCAAGCCGCCGAGTTCGTGAAGCTCACCGGCGTGGACGCCCTGGCCATCGCCATCGGCACCAGCCACGGCGCTTACAAGTTCAGCAAGAAGCCGACCGGCGAGACGCTCAAGATGGACCGCCTCATCGAGATCCACAAGCGCATCCCCGACGTGCACCTGGTGATGCACGGATCCTCCAGCGTCCCCAAGGAGCTTCAGGACATCATCAACCAGTACGGCGGCAAGCTGAAGCCCACCTGGGGCGTGCCAATCGAAGAGATCCAGCTCGGCATCAAGAACGGCGTCCGCAAGATCAACGTGGACACCGACAACCGCCTGGCCATGACCGGCGCCATCCGCAAGGTCCTCTTCGAGCAGCCCGAGAAGTTCGACCCGCGCGACTACCTCAAGCCCGCCCGCGAGGCGATGAAGAAGGTCGTCGCCGAGCGCATGGTGCAGTTTGGTCAGGCCGGACACGCCGGCGACTACGAACCCATCCCGCTCAGCGAGATGGCCAAGCGCTACCGGAAGTAAGCCCTTCTTGCCGGCTCCGCCATCCGCGCGCCCTCAGGCGCCGGCAGGAGGCGGGGCCGGCTTCCACGCAGGCGGTTTCCGGAATGGGCGGCGGGCCTTCTCGATCTCGTCGCCCCGCGTCCAGACGTAGTCCACGGTCATCGTCCCGTAAGAACCCAGCTCCTCGCCGAGCCGTAGATACGGAATCGTGGCCGGGTCGTAGCCCATCAGCGCCGCCGCGACCGCGTCTACCGATACGGCCTTAGCCCCGGTCACCAGCAGGTTATGACGGACCGTAGAAGCGCCGGGCCCCTCCGGACCGTCCCCCTCGATCCCAGCCGGACCGCCGAGAATCGCGAAATCGGCCGGGTGAAAATGGAACAAATCGATCAGGACTTGCTCCGGCGGCCCAAGTTTCCAGAGAGCCTCCTTGGGGAAACCGTACTTGGCGCCCGGCGCAAAGCCCGCGTAGTTATTGAACGTCAAGGCCACCCCGGTCCGGCGGTCGGTCTTGAGGGGCGCGATGCTGATGAGCTTGTCGCACTGCTGCAAGATGCGCGCGATGGTGTAGAGGGGCCCTCCGCTCCGTTCCGGCGCAGGCAGGTCAACCGAGGGAGCGAAGTTGGCGTCCAGAATCTCAAAACGAATCTTGGGGAACTCCTTGGCCAGCTCCTGCACCATCTTCCGGTAGCTCAGCCCGCCAAACGCCCCGCCCCAGTCGGTGCTCCAGCCATCCGCCGCGCTCCCGGTCCGCTCGGCCGGCTGCCAGTGTTCCGAGCCTTCCACCAGCGTGATGCGCGAGCCGCAATTGTGCTCAGCCAAATAGCGGATCACCGAGCGCACCACCCGCAAGTCCGAGATGCTGCCGGGAATGAACTTCGCGCCGCCCGCACCGCTGCCGTCCGCTCCCCAGGAAGCGGCGATGTTGACTTTCACGGCCACCCAGTCCTCGGGCTCGATCATCTGCCGGAGTTCGGCGGCTCGGGTCGCACCCAATTCAATCGCCTTCCGAACCCACACGTCGATGAACTTGTCATCCAGCTCGGCGTCCACCGGCTTGGGCTCCGGCAGTCCGGCCAGCTTGGTTCCGTCGTGCTCCTCGCCGCCGGCGAAGCTGGATAGCACGATACCCACCCGCGGCGTGGCGTCCTGCGTCGCGGTGGCGATCACTTCGTCCTGCTTTTGTTGCGCCAGGGCCGCCGAGGCCGCCAGCATCGAGATGAACTCCCGCCGTCTCAAGTGAAAGATGGCCATGATGCTCCTCGCTGATCGTTGGGTGAAATCAACTCAGGCGGTCCAGACCGCGCCGTCCAAGCCGTCGCCGTTGTTCTCTGGTCCAACCAGAACCACGGCCGCCTGCGGCAGCCGGTCTTCCAGCGGCTCCAACTGGAGGCGCAGCTCATTCTCTCCGGGCCGCAGCTCAATCTCTTTCTGGAACTGACCGACCCGGAAGCGCGTGGTGCTCTCTTCCTCGAGAATCTTGACCCCGTTGAGCGTCACCGCCGCCTTGCCCGAGATTCCCATCCAGAGGTAGCCCTTGCGGGCGCCCTCGGCGCGGATCTTGGCTTGGGCGTAGTACACCGGCGCGCGCTCGCCCAGCGCCTGGTCGGGATAGAGAATGTCGCCGAACGAGGTGTGAGGTTTCCAGGCTGCCACCGGGGTCTCCGTGCTGCGTCCGATGCGCCACAACCGGTTGGCCCGTGCGTACCACTGCCGCGGCTTGGCCCAGGAGGCGCAGACGCGGTCCAGCTCGTCGCCGACGACTTCAAAGTCGCGGAAGTTGAACGAGCCCAGCCCCCGCGCGGCGCCCATGTGGAGAAAGTCGATGTCCTCCGGCCGGAAGCCCAAAATCCGGGCGACAGCCGCATCCACCGAGACGGTATCTTCGCCCGCCAGCACCGCGTTGGTCCGCACCATCTGGTCCGGACGGCGGTTGTTGTGTTCGGTGTATTGCAGCCCGCGGATGCAGTCGACCACGTTGTAGTCGGGCGGATGGAACGCCGCCAGATCCGCGATGAAGGGATCGATGCGGAAATCCACCGAGTGCTCGCCGTGCAGCTTGACGTTCCAGAACCTCCCGGTGTCGCAGTAGGCCATGCGCGGCGCGGTGCCCACATAGTTCTTGAAACAGGCGGTAATCCCGCACTGCTCGTGTACCTTGGCCACCGGAATCGAAATCAGAAAATCGCACTTGCAGATGGCGTTGGTTACAAAGTAGTTCGGCACGCGGCTGAAGCTGGTCACGCCGTTTCGCTTCGGCACCTCGATCCGCGCCGGCGCGCCGGAGGGATCCTTGATGACGTCGTAGCTCAGGTCCACGTAATCGAACCGCTTGCCCGGATACTTCTCGGAGAACTCCTTGAGCATCCCGGCCAGGGTTCCGCCGAATCCCGGCCATTCGGTCGTTCCCCAGTCGTAAGTCAATGCGTCGACTCGGACTCCGTTCTGGGTCACGACGTTATCTGTAAGCGGATCCTTGGTGCTGCGGTAACTGCCGCCTTCGGCAATCGTGATCCGCGCCGCCTTGGTGCGCGAGGCGACGTACTCGAGGACCGCCTTGGTCACCCGCATGTCCGTGATATCGCCGGTGCGGTAGCCGGCTTGCGAGCTCAGATAGACGATGTTCGGTTTCAGCACCACCCAAGAGCCCGGCTTAATCTTGGCCTCCAGGCTGCCCGCGCGTGGAGCGCCGTATTCGATTGCTTTCCAGACCATCGAACGAACGATCTCGTAATCCAGCTCCTGGTCCGGTCCTGCTGTGCGCGGCAGTTTTGGGTGCGTGCTGCGCACCAACGCCACCTTGGGTTTGCCTTGCGCCATGCCGGCCAGCTTCATCGCCGCCAGCGCCTGCGTTCCGGTGATTAGAAATTGTCTTCGGTTCCATCCGTACATGCCGGTCTCTCCCGCTCCGTAAACGATAATAGATCTCCTCACTCAGCATACCTTGACTGCCGCATTTCCGCAGGGGCCCTTGCACGGCAGGTCCGGCGCACAACCGCAGAATTTACATCGGCCTCAGGCTTTGCCCGCATCCCCCTTGCGCTTTCCAAAGGCTTGCCATGCCGGCGGTCGCGCCGGCAGATCAACACAACCCGAGCGGCACGGGGGTTCCAACGCCGTCCGCCGCCACGACTGGCGGCGTAGCACGCAAAACTGCGCGCTCCACCCCAACACGCCGTCAGCAAGTGGAGCAAGCCGCCAGGCTTGCCATGCCGGCGGTCGCGCCGGCAGATCAACACAACCCGAGCGGCACGGGGGTTCCAACGTCATCCGCCGCCAGGACTGGCGGCGTGGCACGCAAGACTGCGCGCTCCACCCCAACGCGCCGCCAGCAAGTGGAGCAAGCCACTAGGCTTGCCATGCCGGCGGTCGCACCGGCAGAGCGACACAATCCCGAGCGATACGGGGGTTCCAACGCCGTCCGCCGCCACGACTGGCGGCGTGGCACGCAAGACTGCGCGCTCCACCCCAACGGCAAGTGGAGCAAGCCGCCAGGCTTGCCATGCCGGCGGTCGCGCCGGCAGAGCAACACAACCCGAGCGGCACGGGGGTTCCAACGCCATCCGCCGTCAGCAAGTGGAGCATGCCGCCAGGCTTGCCATGCCGGCGGTCCCGCCGGCAGAGCAACACAACCCGAGCGGTACGCGGGTTGCAACGCCGTCCGCCGCCATGACTGCTGGCGTGGCACGCAAGACTGCGCGCTCCACCCCAACACGCCGTCAGCAAGTGGAGCAAGCCGCCAGGCTTGCCATGCCGGCGGTCGCGCCGGCAGAGCCACATAATCCCGAGCGATACGGGAGTTCCAACGCCATCCGCCGCCATGACTGGCGGCGTGGCACGCAAGACTGCGCGCTCCACCCCAACGCACCGCCGCTCATCAGGCAGTTTTTGTGGAAGGAAGAACGCCCTTGCATCCTCCGGCGGGTTGTGATAAAGCAAGCACAGGAGAAAACGATGCCCGGCTATAAAACTCGCATTCTGCTTCCTGTACCCCTCGTCATCGCCCTGCTGTTGCTGGCGTCCTGTAGCACCACGCCGCCCGGCCCGAAAGCCGGCACACCCGCGTTTTTCTGGCAAGCGGCCAAAGAAACCTGGGCGGCCAAAGACTACATGAAGACCTTGGACCACCTGGCCCGAGTCGCCCAGACCGAAAACGAGTTCACCACAAACGCCTTGGCCATGCGCCTGGTGTTGAATGCCGGCCTCGCCCGGGCCTACATGGATCTGGCCGAGAATTACGAAACCGGGGCCAGGGCCAACGTCTTCAAGCCCATGCCCCTCCGGAAGGTTTCTTCCGATTACATGAAGCAGGCCGAACTACGGGCGCTCGACTTCGGCGAGGCGTACCTGAAGTTCACCAAGGCGTCCGCGAACCAGGCCAACGTCAAGCTTGACTTCGCTTTCCCCGCAGCCGATATGACCGAGATCCGCGAGATCAAGAAGATCGTCGCCGGCTCGCTCCCCGATGAATCCACCATGGCCTCGGTCGAGAGACGCAAGATCCAGCAGTCGGTGGCGCTCGCCGCGGCCGCCGCCGCCGGAGCGCCCAACGACATTGCCAAAGCCCAGGCTGCCTTCGCTTCCGGCAGCGCCGAAGTCCCCCGGGAAACCTTCACCCTGGCCATGGCCAACAACCTCTATGACCAGGCCACGCTGTTCTCGCGCAAGAAGCTGGATAATCCCCAGCGCGTGGAGCTGTTCGTGAACGAGGCTAAGGACGCCCTCAAAGCCGTCAAGGAGTCCAAGGAAACCAAGAGCCTCGCCGCCAAACTGGACAAGCTGCTGAAGGAAAGCAAGGAACGCTAGGCAAGGCTCGGCTCAGCGCCCCTGGCGCACGAGCGCGGGCGGCAATCCGCCCCGGCGCTCAAGACGCCACTCGCGCGAACTGGCGGCGCAGTCCGGGAGCACCGAATCCGCGTAGTAGTTGAGACCATACCGCAACGCCCGCGGAACTTCCGCGACGCAGACGTTGTCCCGCTGCCGGGCGGCTTGGGCCCATACCTCGCGCGCCGAGGCGAGCCGGTCTACTTCCGGCAAGGCCGAGACCTTTAAGTACAGAATCCCGCCAGCCGCGGCAGCGGCAAGCGCGCCGATCGCCGCCTCCCGTTTGGCCCTCGTCTCCAGCAGCCACACGGCTGCCGCGGGCAACCCGCCCAGCGCGATCCACCACCAATGCCACTCCGGCGCACGGCTGCGCGACAACCCTACGGCCAGCGCCTGCGGCAGCAGCCCGGCAATCAAAGGGATGAGCACCAGCAGCCCAGCCGAAGCCGCCAGCAGCCAGCGCAGATTCCGCGCCTCGGCGGCGGCCAAACCCAACAGCGCCGCCAGCGCCGGCAGCAGCGGCAACAAGTAACCCGGCAGCTTGCCCGAACTCGCCGAGAAGAAAACGAACCCGAACCCCAGCCACAGCAGCAGAAACCGCCGTCCAGGATCGCGGTAGAGGTTCTTCTGAAACAGTCCTGCTAGCAACGGAGTCCAGGGGAAGACCGCCGCCGCCAGCACCGGCAGATAGAACCAGAAAGGCTGCGGGTGCAGCGTCTCTCCTCCGAAGAACCGCTCCAAATGATGCCTGCCGAAAAACTCCGCCAGAAAGGGGCTCCCGTGCCGCAGCGTACAAGCCACGTACCAGGGCAAGGTCACCGCCGCAAAGGTCAATACCGGAACCGGTGAGACCCAATCCCGCCACCGCCGGCGCGCCAGATAGATCAACGGCAGGCTCAGGACCAGCGGAACCAGACCCTTGCCCAGAACCGCCACCCCGAGCAATCCGGCGGCCACCGCAGGCAGTCTCTTGCTCCCCGTGGCGTGCCAGCGCAATCCGAGCAGCATCGCGGCCGAGAAAGCAGCCGTCATCGGCAGGTCGGGAACCGCCACTTGACTGAACGCCACCCAGCCCGGCGATGTGCCCAAAATTGCCGTGGCGATCCCCGCGGAGCGCGGCCCGAACAGCCGCCGGAGCGCCCGGTAGTAGAAAAACAGGAACGCAAGGCTCACCAAGGCCACTGGAAGCCGCGGCGCTAGTTCGGGTCCCAGCCCGGCCAAGTGCCCCAGCGCGGTCAACCAGTAAACCAGCGGCGGCTTTTCAAACCAGGCCTGGCCCCACAGCGTGGGCGTAATCCAGTCCCCGGAGCGCGCCATCTCGCGGCCGATGGAGGCATAGCGCGGCTCGTCGGGCCCCACCAAGCCCGCCGCGGTCAATCCGTACAGCGTGAGCACACACAGCGCCGCACCCGCCGCCGGCGCCTTCCATCGCCTTGCTGACACCTATCAAGTATAATGGCCTCAATGAGGTTGCTGGGCGCACTCCTGACGTTGGCCGCAGCCGCCGCCCTGTTGGCCAATCCGCCCGGCTGCGCCTGCGATCCGGCGGATCCCAAAACCCTGGAAGCCCGTTCGTGCGGCCTCACCCGAGAAGCCCTGGCCCAGCCCGAGGACCCCCCGGTCTTTTTTCTCAAAGACATTAACCCCCGCAAGCCGAACCGCTGGCTGGCCCTTCCCCGCGCCGTTCGCAAGGACGTCTACAGCTTGAGCCGCCTGTCGCCCCGGGAGCGGGAGCAGCTCTGGGCTGCCGCCATCGCCAAGGCCAAAGAACTTTGGGGCGATCAATGGGGTCTGGCCTACAACGGCGATGAGGTGCGCACCCAGTGCCAGCCGCATCTGCACATCGGCAAGCTCATCGAGGGCGTGGAAACGCCGAATTTCGTCGAAGTCAGCAGCCCCGCCGAAATCCCAGTCCCGGAACGGGGCGAGGGTCTGTGGGTCCATCCCCACGGAAACAAACTGCACGTCCACTTGGGCGAGCTGCTCACCGAATCCGTGTTGTTGAGATAACATGCCTTTTCCCAAGCCTCTCTTCCCCGCCCTGTTATTCGCGTGCGCCGTGCTGGTGGCGCCGCCGTCCTTCGCCCAAAGCCGCGCCGGAGGCCGCGCGCAAGCCGCCGCCCCTGTCGACAAACAGGCTCTGGAGGACTACATCCGGTACCTGTACCTCTGGCCCCCCGAAGTCAAGATCGAGATCGGCGATCCCAAGCCTTCCCCGATCCAAGGCCTCCGGGAGTTCACCGTCAAAGCCTCCGCCTCCTCCGGCGCCTCCTTCCAGCAAACCCTGCTCCTCAGCGCCGACGGCCGCCGGATCATCCGCGGCGAAGTCTTCGACCTCAGCGGCAACCCGTTTCAGGAAACGGCTTCAAAGCTTTCTCTCCGCGGCCATCCCAGCCTGGGCCCCGAGAACGCTCCGGTCGTGCTCGTGCTGTTCTCGGACTTTCAGTGCCCGTACTGCCGCAGTCAGGCGCAAGTCATCCGCGGCAATCTCACCGCGTCCTATCCCAAGCAGGTCCGCGTTGTGTTCCGGGATTTCCCTTTGGAGCAGATTCACCCCTGGGCCCGGCAGGCGGCCATCGCCGGGCGCTGCATCTATCAACAGAACCCCGATGCTTTTTGGGAATACCACGACTGGATCTTCGCTCATCAGCCCGAAATCACGCCGAAGAACTTGCATGACAAGGTCATGGAGTTTTCGCGCGGCCGCGCCGTTGACGGCTTACAGTTAAGCCGCTGCCTCCAGACCCGGGCCACCGAAGCGGAAGTCGACCGCTCGATCCAGGAGGGCCGGTCCTTGAATGTCGACGCGACTCCCACCCTGTTTGTGAACGGCCGCCGCATCTCCCAGCAGGTGAGCTGGCAGCAGTTGAAGGGCCTCATCGACAACGAGCTGCGCTACCAGAACCGCAAGGAGGCGCACCCGGGCCGGCCTTGATCCCGGCTCCTGCTCCCACGGAGCTGCCGCCGAATGAGACGACTCCGATCCGCATCCCTGCTGGCTGGCCTCCTGTTGGCGGCGCTCCCAATCCTCGGCGCCGGCATCGACACGGCTCAGTATCTGGAGGACGTCAAGACCCTCTCCTCGGCCAAGTTCAAAGGCCGCTTGAGCGGCACGCGCGAGCTGGATGAGGCCGCCCAGTGGCTGGCGGCGCGGTTTCAGGAGATCGGATTGCGGCCGCCGCCCGGCGGCTTCTTGCAGCGGTTCCACGTCACCACCGCCGCGCAGGCCGGCCGCTCCACCCGGCTGTCTTACACCCTCGGCGGCAAGACCACTGTGCTGAAATTGAGCGAAGAATACACCCCGCTGGGCCTCTCCTCCAATGGCGCCGCCTCAGGCCCTTTGGTTTTTGCCGGCTACGGAATTACCGCCCCGGAATACGGCTACGACGACTACGCCGGCCTGGACGTCCGCGGCAAGGTGGTCGTCATACTGCGCCACGAGCCGCAGGAGTACGATGACCGCAGCGTCTTCGGCGGACGCGTCTACACCAACCACGCGCAGATCGAGAGCAAGGCCGTGAACGCTCTGCGCCACGGGGCCGCCGCGTTGATCCTGGTGGACGACGCGCCCTCGCACCGCGGCTCGGCGGGCCTGGAGAAGCTCGGCAACGGCATCGGCCCGGATGCTCCCGGCATTCCGGCGGTTGAGATCAAGCCCGCGATCTTCGAGAAATGGCTGGAAGCCGCCGGGCAGTCCTTCGAGAAGATCATCGAAGGCATCGACGAAGACCTGCGCCCGCGCTCTTTCGCTTTCCCCGCCGCGCTCACCGTGGACCTGACGGTGGATCTACACCGCGAAACCCGGCCTGTCTATAACGTCCTGGCCTGGCTCCCCGGCACGACCGAGGAGTACGTCATCGCCTGCGCTCACTACGACCACGTCGGACTCGGACAGCAGTATTCCATGGACCCGTCCCGGCGCGGCGAAATTCATCCTGGCGCCGACGACAACGCCTCCGGGACCGCCGGCGTGCTGGCCCTGGCGCGCTGGTTCGCCGCCCAGCCCCCGCCCCGCCGCGGCATCCTCTTCATCGCGTTTGGCGGGGAGGAGTTCGGTCTGCTCGGATCTAATTACTACCTGCGCAACCCCGTGCTGCCGCTTTCCAACGCCGTGGCCGTGATCAACCTCGACATGATCGGCCGCATGCGCGACAACAAGCTCTACGTCGGCGGCGCCGAATCCAGCCCTGGCTTCAAGCAACTAATCGCCGAGATGAACCGGAATGGAGACGGCCCGTTCGAGATCGAAGACGACGACACCGGAGACTACGGCTCCAGCGACCACTTCGCACTGGCCACCGCCGAGATCCCCTACCTGTTCTTCTTCACCGGACTCCATCCGGATTACCACACCCCGCGCGACACCTGGGACCGCATCAATGCCGCCGGGGCCGCCCGCGTGCTTCAATTTGTGAGCCGGATCCTGGAGCACTTGGTCCAAGCCCCGGACCGGCCTCCCTTCCAGCGCCGCTCCCGCTAATGCGGCAAGCCTCCGTCTCTGGAACCGGCTGCTCCTGTGGCGCAGGCTGCTCATGCGGGGCAGGCCGCCAGGCCTGGGCACCCGTCAACCGCAGACGCCTCAGGGCCTCACCACGGAGCCGTCCAGCGCCCGGTCCGTGCCATAAGCTCCGCCGGTCTTCGGGATGTCCAGCGGGTACTTCGCCGCCAACTCCTCGTTAATGTCCACCCCCAGCCCCGGCCGGTCGCTTCCGTATAGGTATCCCTTGCGGATCACGCCCGTGCCCGGCATCATCTCGTGCACCACGGGCGGAAACTGGTTCTCCTCCTGAATGCCAAAAGCCGGCGAAGAAATGTCCAGGTGGTAGCTCGCCATCTGATTCACCGGATCGTTCTCGCCTCCCTCCTGGAAGGCCGACTTCACCCCGAAGTACTCGCAGAAGGCCATCACCTTCTTGATCGGCGTAATCCCGCCGCTCGCCGCAATCCGGCACCGGATGAAATCAATGTCCCGGTCGATGATCAGCGGCATGTACTCGTAGGGGTGGCTGAAAACCTCCCCCACCGCCTGCGGCGTCGTACACACCTGGCGGATCTTCTTGTACCATTGCACCTGCTCCGGCGCGAGCACATCTTCGATGAACAGCATCTGATAGGGCTGCATGCGCCGGCTGAACTCCACCGCATTGATCCCGCTCAGGTGCGAGTGCACGTCGTGGCACAGCTTCGGCTCAAACCCCAGCTTCCCGCGCAAAAAGTCGAACACCTTGGGGATCGTGTCGACGTAAAGCTCCTCGTCGAACGCCGGCCCCTGGTAGCCTCCCTCCGGCCGGTTGCCCTGCTTGGCGGGAATGAACCCGCCGCCGCCGTAGCCCCCTTGCCCGTACTGCACCCGGATGTGGCGGAATCCGTTGGCCATCGACTTCTGCACGCTCTCCAAGGCCTCCTGCATGTCCCGCCCGCCGGCGTGGTCGTAACAGGCTACTCCGTCGCGCGCCTTGCCGCCCAGCAGTTCGTAGACCGGCATCCCCGCGCGCTTGCCTTTGATGTCCCACAGCGCCATGTCCATCGCCGCCAGCACGTTGTTGTTGATCGGCCCTTGCCTCCAATAAGTGCGGTAGTGCGCGCTTTGCCATAGATCCTCGATCCGGCTGGGGTCCTTGCCGATGAGCCACGGCGCCAGATGCTGCTCCAGCGCCGCGATCACCGCTCCCACCTGATAGGCGTTATTGGCCGAGCCGATGCCGTATAAGCCCGGCTCGCTGGTGAGGATTTTTAAGAACACCCAGCGGTAGCGTCCTCCGCCGCTGGTCTTGATCACCTTGACCTCGGTGATCTTCAGCGGCGGCAGTCCCCGCGTCCGTTGTTCGTACTGCTGCGCAGCCGCGGCGGGCATCGCCGGAGCCGCGATCAGGCCTTTTGCAAACTCTCTGCGGTTCATCCTTCACTCCCTCTCGAATCATTCTTGCCTGCGTGTCTTAAGCACGCTCGCCCAAACGAGGCGGACTCACTTGTCCCCGGCGCACGTCCGCGCGTCAGTCTGGCGCCTCGAGCCTGAGGCGGCTTTCAAGGAACCTGCCAAGTTCTCATCTTCCCGGATGCCGCGCGTTCACGCTGTCCACCCTCTTCGTGCTGTCCCTCGACACGCCGACCACCAGAAACTCCAGCGGCTCCGTGCCCGTGTTCTCAAAGGAATGCACGTCGCCAAGTTGAATCGGCGCCGCGTCGTCCTTCCGGATCTTGACCGTCTCCACTCCCTGTCCCTGCGCCGACAGAGTCACCTCCCCCTCGCCGGCCATCACGTAGTAGAACTCGGCCACCTCGCGGTGCAGATGCGGTCCAATCGATGTGCCGGGCGGAAGCAGGATATGGTCCACATACGCCCACGGACTGTGGAAGATGGGAGTGTCCAGCGCCCGCCGATACAAAACCGCGCCTTTGCCGCCGCTCATGGAATCCACTTTCCGGAGCAGCGCCCGGTCGAAGCGCGCGTACATGAAGACTGGGATCGGATCGAGCGGCACGCCCACCCTCGGATCGCTCAGGTCGAACACATCGTAGGTTCCCTTAAACGCGGTCACGTTGATGTTCATCCACTGCACGGGCTTGTCGGTGGGGTTGTAGATCGCGTGAGAGTGCCCCATGCGGCTTGGCGCGCCCGCCGGGCCTTTGATGAGCGAGGTCCTTCCGTCAACCGTGAACTCCGCCTCTCCGTCCAGAATCACGAACATCTCCTCGCAGTTGTTGTGAAAATGATGTCCGATGCCGCTTTTGGGATCCAGCACCCCGCGGTGCAAGAACTGCAAATTGGTGTCCAGCGCCCGGTGGTCGAACATGGTCATGAAGCTCAGAATGCCCGGCCCGCCATGCACGCCCTTCGTCGGGCGGTACCGCGCGGGATCCGCGTGGGCGATGCGCTGCGAAAGCGGCTCTCGCGCCCAGACGGCGCTGACTAAGAGAACTACGGCAAGCAGTCTTTTCATGCCTTCCTCCTTGTTTCGGCTCTCATGCCTCTGCTTCGTTCAAAACTATCACGTTCGGACCCTAAATTTGGCGCCCGCCGTTCGGAGTTGACAGGGATGCCCCGTACAAGGTACCAATGGCTCTTTCGGGTTGCTTGTAAGCGCTGAAGGCAGGAGATCGTCCTAAAATGGAACGCTCAGACTCGATTCTGGAAGTGAACGACCCCCGCTTGCTGGACCTCATCGATCCTCAGGCCCAGATCGAACAGCTTTGTACCGGTTACCAGTTCACCGAAGGCCCCATCTGGAATCCCGTGCTCCAGTGTCTGTACTTCAGCGATATCCCCGGCGACGCCCGCGGCCGCTGGAGCCCGGCCGAAGGGGCCGCCATCGTCCGCTCCCCCAATAACAAGGGAAACGGCATGACCTACGACGCCGCCGGCAACCTCTACGTCTGCGAACACGCCACCAGCAGCCTGATCCGCGAAACTCCCTCGGGAGAACGCCAGGTCCTGGCCTCTCACTGGCAGGGAAAGGAACTCAACAGCCCCAACGACGTGGTGGTCCGCTCCGACGGCAGCGTCTACTTCACCGATCCCACCTACGGCCGCATGCTGGGCTTCGGCGTGGAACGCCCGCAGGACCTCTCCTTCCAGGGGCTCTACCGGATCTCTCCGGACGGAACGCTGCACCTGGAGGCGGACGATTTCGCCCAGCCCAACGGCTTGTGCTTCTCGCCCGATGAAAAGCTGCTCTACGTCAACGACACGGTGCGCGCCCACATCCGGGTCTTCGATGTCTCCGCCGACGGCGCCCTTTCCGGCGGCCGCGTCTTCGCCGAACAGATCGGCGACGGCGTCATCGAGCACGGCGTGGTCGACGGCATGAAGTGCGACCAGCACGGCAACGTCTACGTCACCGGCCCGCGCGGACTCTGGGTTTTCAGCCCCGCCGCGGAATTTCTGGGCGTCATCCGCCTGCCGGAAAACTGCGCCAACTTAAACTGGGGCGGCCCGGACTGGAAAGACCTGTTCTGCACCTGCACCTCTTCGGTCTATCGGGTCCGCACTAAAGTCTGCGGTTCTCCCGTCCCTTACCAGAACATGAGGTAGGTCCATCGCCATGCCTGAAACCGAACGCAAGCTCAATCCCAAGACCACGGCGCTCCTGCTGATGGAGCTCCAGAACGACGTTTTTCACGAGAACGGCGCTTTTGCCTCCTCCGGCGCGCCGGCTCACGCCGTACGCCAGAACCTGGTGGAGAACGTCAAGCGGCTCGCCGCCGCCATGCGCGCCGCCGGCGCGGTCCTCATCCACGTCCACTACGTCGTCGAGCCCGGCGCGCGCGGCCTCAAATTGAACGCCCCCTTGTTCCAGGCCGTCGCCGACACCAATAGCCTCGTGCGCCATACCTGGGGGGCCGCCCCGCTGGAAGGGCTGGAACCCCAACCCGGAGAATTCATCGTCGAGAAGATGCGCATGAACGCTTTCTGCGGCACGCGGCTGGAGACCTTGCTCGAAGGCTGCGGCATCCAAACAGTCGTCCTGTGCGGCGGCTGGACCAACTTCTCGGTTGAGCACACCGCCAGGCACGCAGCCGACGCCGGCTACGAGGTCATTGTCGCCAGCGACGGCACCGCCACCATCGACGAAGAGTGGCAGAACGCCGCGCTCAACTACGCGCTGCAAAACATCGCCGCGCGGCTGAGCTGCGACGAAATCATCCAGGCCCTGTGCTGAGCCGCCGAGGACGGCCTTCTGTCCGCTTGGCGCAGAGAAGGCAACCCGCCTTCAGCCCTGGCCGTAGATCTTTACGCCCACCTTGGCCGCCACCTTGCGGATATAGGCGTACGCCTCCGGATACTGGTCGTTGGGGATGTGCTCGGGCAGCAGCGACCGCGGCCACTTCATGCGGCTCAGCCGCACCAGATACGTCTCGTAGTCCAGGCTCCCGCGCCCCGGGCAAACCTCCTGAATGTACAGCGTCTGCGTGTGCGGCTGCACATAGCTGTCCTTGGCGTGACAGCCGTAGATATCTTCGCCCAGCAGGTCGAAGCACTGCTCGATCAGCCTGGTGGTGTGGAAGTGATTGTAGAGGTGAACCATGTTGGTGGGATCCAGATTCACCTTGCAGCGCGGATCGCCTACGTCCTGGATCAGATTGCGGTGCGCCACCGGCCCGTCCAGGTTCGTGGTCACCTGCGCCTCCATGCCCAGCACCGCCTTCAGGCCCGCCGTGTCCTTGAGAATCTGCCGGATCCCGCTGACCGTCAGCTTCCAGGTCTCCAGAGTCCAGTTGTCCGGATGCACGGCGTAGTTATCGCTCCACTGGTTGCCGGCCGGATTGCGGCTTCCGGTGATGGTGCCCACCATCCGGCAGCCGATCCGCTCGGCCGTCTCCAGGCACCGCGCCAGATACTTCAGGTTCTCCTGCCGGGCCTTCTCGTCGGTGTGCAGAATGTTGCGGTAGCCGCCCACCTCGAAGATCTCAACGTCGTACTCCTTCATCGCCGCGCGCAGCTCGCTGATCATGGCCTCGCTGGCCTTCTCCCAGGGCTCCATCCGGGTGACGCCGCTGGTGAGCCCCTGCTCGCGCAGCGATCGCACCGCATCCCCAATGCTCGCCGGACCTTTGTCCGCCGCTCCCGCCCGCGGGATGGGAAGATTCCCGGCCAGCCGGATTGGAGTCGGCCCCGGCTTCAGGTCCTTTGCCGCTTTTGGATCCGGTCCCGGCATCCAGTACGGGGCCCGCCCCGGCTCCGCAGCTCTTCCCGCACGCGCTTGTCCGGCGCCGAATCCCCGCCCCGCTGCGGCGGCTACCGCCCCGAACGCCATCATCGCCCGCCGTGTCCATCGCATGCCCATACTCTCCTCCTTTGCCAACAACCAGCAAGAAGAATATTCGCACCGCCGCCGCCGGCGCAAGCGCCCACGGCGCAGCTTCCCGCGCCCGCGTCTTCGCCTCCGGCCTAAGAACCCTTCACCAGCTCCAAAAACGCCCGAGCCGCGTGGCTCAAGGCCCGCCGGGCCGGATAGACCAGGCGTATCGTCCGCTCCACGTGCAGCTCCTCCACCCGCACCTCGCGCAACAGGCCCTGCTCGATCTCCTGCTCCACGCACATCTTGGGCAGGAACGCCACGCCCTCGTTGCGCTGCACCATCTTGCGGATGGTCTCCACCGTCGGCATCTCCACGTCCATGTTCAAAGGGACCTTGTGCCGCTGGAACTCCCGCAGCACGGTTTCCCGGTACGGCGAGACCACGTTGTGCGCGATGAAGGTCTCCATGCCCAGCTCGCGGATCGAAACCGATTCCCGCGAGGCCAGCCGGTGCTCCGGCGACACCACGAAGGCCAAATGATCCACGTAGATCTCGGTCGAGGCCAGACGCGAATCCCCCGGCTCAAAACTGATCGCTCCCAGCTCCAGGTCCCCGTCAATCAACTGCCCTGGGATCTGGCTCGAAAGCGACCGGCGCACCTGCACCTTGATCCTCGGGTACCGCCGCCGGTATTGCTGTATGTGCTGCAACAAGTACAGCGCCGTCGACTCGTTGGCCCCCACCACCAGGCGCCCCGCCGCCCGGTCCCTCAACTCCGCCAGGCTCACGCGCAGCTCGCGGTCGATGTTCTGGAACCGCTTGGCGTACTCGAGCACCACGCGCCCGGCATCGGTCAGCAGAACTTCCCGCCCGGTGCGGTCCAGGAGCTTTTCGCCAAGCTCCGACTCCAGACGCTGCACCGCCAAAGAAATGGCCGGTTGGGTCCGGTTCAGCTTGTCCGCCGCGCGCGAGAAGCTTTTCTCGGTCGCCACGGTGTAGAAAACTTGTAGAGCGGAAAGCTCCATATCGCCTTATGCCTCGAAGGAAAACTATAAATCTGCTTTATTCTATCAGCAAAATCTATTGAAATCAAGAAAACTATAAATTTGCCAAATTCGAGCGCCTCTTGCATAATGGGATTGTTAGCCGCTTGGGAGCAACAGGCCCCGGCGGCGGACTCCAGAGCACGGGTGGCAAGGTGAACAATCGCGTTTACATCTTCGACACGACGCTCCGGGACGGCGAACAGTCGCCCGGGTGCAGTATGACGGTTGCGGAAAAACTCCGCATGGCAAGAAAGCTGGTCGAACTCGGCGTCGATATCCTCGAAGCCGGATTCCCCATTGCTTCCGAGGGCGACTTCGAAGCAGTGGACGCGATCAGCCGGGAGTTCCCCGAGGCGCGGGTGGCCGCACTGGCCAGAGCCTGCAACCTCGACGTGGAACGCGCCGCCCGCGCTCTGGACAAAGCCAAGCAGCCCCGGCTGCACACCTTCATTGCAACCAGCGATGTCCATTTGAAGTACAAGCTGCGCAAGTCCCGCCAACAGGTGCTGGACGAGGCTGTGGCGGCCGTGGAGTTGTCCCGGCGTTACGTCGATGACGTGGAGTTTTCCGCCGAGGACGCCACGCGCACCGATCCGGATTATCTGGAACAGGTCTGCCAGGCCGTAGTGGACGCCGGCGCGAAAACGGTCAACCTGCCCGACACGGTCGGCTACTCCACGCCCGATGAGCACGCTGAGCTGATCGGCCGCATGGTGCGGGCTATCGGCGACCGGGCCATCGTCAGCGTTCACTGCCACGACGATCTCGGCCTGGCGGTGGCCAACTCGCTGGCCGCGGTGCAGGCGGGCGCGCGCCAGGTGGAGTGCACGATCAACGGCATCGGCGAGCGGGCCGGCAACTGCTCTTTGGAAGAGGTCGTCATGGCCATCCGGGTCCGGCAGGACCGCCTGCCGTTCTATGTGGCGATCCACACCGAGCAGTTGTATCCGGCCAGCCAGCTTCTCACCGAGCTGATCACCTTCGGCCCGCAGCCCAACAAGGCCATTGTCGGGCGCAACGCCTTCGCCCACGAGGCCGGCATCCATCAGGACGGAATGCTGAAGGAGCGGAGCACCTACGAGATTATCGACCCGCGCACCGTCGGCGTCCCCGAAAGCCGCCTGGTGCTCGGCAAACACAGCGGCCGCCACGCGCTGCGCGACCGCTGCCAGCATCTCGGCTTCGAGCTGAGCCGCGAGGAGCTGGACCAGGTCTACCAGGCGTTCATCGCCTTGGCCGACCGCAAGAAGGGCGTGCTGGACGAAGAAATCGTCACGCTGGTGCAGCGCGTGTTGGACCAGCGCGCCAGCGCCGCCGTCGAGTCCTGATGCGCCGCGGGCTCAGGCTCCCGCGCTACAATCGGAGTTTTCCGCGGTAAACTCTCATGAACCTCAATGTCCTCATCCTCCCAGGCGACGGCATCGGGCCGGAAGTGACGGCCGAAGCGGTCCGCGTGCTGCGCGCGGTCGCTGCAAAGTTCGGCCACTCGTTGACCCTCCACGAAGGGCTGCTCGGCGGCATCGCCATACACCGCACCGGTTCGCCTCTGCCGGAAGAAACGCTCCGCATGGCGCTCAACGCCGACGCCACGTTGATGGGCGCGGTTGGCCTGCCCGAGTTCGACAACGCGCCGCCGGATCAGCGCCCGGAAAAGGGCCTCCTCGGCGTGCGCAAAGCGCTGGGCGTGTTCGCCAATCTGCGCCCTGTGAAGGCCTTTGCGGCCCTGCTCGACTCCTCGCCTTTGAAGAACCACCTGGTCGAGGGCACGGACATGATCATCGTGCGCGAGCTGACCGGCGGCATCTACTACGGAACGCCGCGCGGCATCAGCGGCCAAGGGGCCGAGGAGCGAGCCGTCAACACCATGGTTTACACGCGGCCCGAGATCGAGCGCATCGCCCGCATGGCCTTTCATTTGGCCCGCGGCCGCCGCCGCAAGGTGACCAGCGTGGACAAGTCCAATGTGCTGGAGAACTCGCAGCTCTGGCGCAAAGTGGTCACGGAAGCGGCCCGCGAGTTCCCGGACGTCGAGCTGGACCACCTGCTGGTCGACAACTGCGCCATGCAGTTGATCCTGAACCCGCGCCGCTTCGACGTGGTGCTCACCGAGAACATGTTCGGCGACATCCTCAGCGACGAAGGCGCGGTGCTGGCCGGCTCGATCGGCATGCTGCCCTCGGCCTCCATCGGCGACCGCCGTCCGTCGGGCGCTTGGGTGGGCCTTTACGAGCCGGTACACGGCTCGGCTCCCGACATCGCCGGCCAGAACAAAGCCAACCCGCTGGGCGCTATCGGCAGCGTGGCCGCCATGCTCGAATACAGCTTCGGCCTCAAGGAGGAAGCGGCCGCGGTGAACCGCGCCATCGAGGCCGTGCTGGCCTCCGGTAAGGTGACCGCCGATTTGAGACCTCCCGGCCCGCCCGCCACGACTTCGGAAGTGGGCCAGGCCGTTTGCGACGCTCTATGAGGCTCAGCCGCTCAGGTGAATGCTTATGAGTAAGCCCCGCACCATCATCGAGAAGATCTGGGACGCCCACGTTGTGACCCAGCAGCCCGGCGCTCCCGCACTCCTCTATATCGATCTCCAATTGATCCACGAAGTGACCTCCCCGCAGGCCTTCGACGGCCTCCGGGCCCGCGGCCTGAAAGTGCGCCGCCCGGACCGCACCCTGGCCGTGGCCGACCACAATGTGCCCACCACGGACCGCACGCTGCCGATCGCCGATCCGGTCTCCGCACGGCAGCTTGAGCAGCTGGAGCGCAACTGCGCCGAGTTCGGCATCCCCTGCCACAGCCTTTCGAGCGACTGCCAGGGCATCGTGCACGTGATCGGGCCCGAGCTCGGCCTCACCCAGCCCGGCATGACCATCGTCTGCGGCGACAGCCACACCGCCACGCATGGCGCCTTTGGCGCGCTGGCCTTTGGCATCGGCACCAGCGAGGTCATGAATGTGCTCGCCACCCAGTGCCTGCTTCAGAACAAGCCGAAGACCTACCAGGTCGTCGTCCACGGCAGTCTGCGGCGCGGAGTCACCGCCAAAGACATCATCCTGGCGCTCATCGCCAAGATCGGCACCGGCGGCGGCACCGGCTGCGTGTTCGAGTACTGCGGCCCGGCCATCCGCGCCCTGTCCATGGACGAGCGCATGACGGTCTGCAACATGTCCATCGAAGCCGGAGCCCGGGCCGGGCTCATTGCGCCCGACGACACCACCTATGAATACGTCTACGGCCGTCCTTATGCCCCCAAAGGCAGGGACTGGGACGAAGCCCTGGCCCGCTGGAAGCAATTGCCGACCGACGAGGGCGCTGTCTACGACCGCTCGGTGACCCTGGACGCCTCCGAGCTTGAACCTATGATCACTTTCGGCACCAGTCCGGGCATGGGCATCCCGATCCGCGCTCCGATTCCAGACCCCAGCAACGTGGGCGATCCGGTCGAGCGGGAATCGCTGGCCAAGGCCCTGCGCTACATGGACCTCCAGCCGGGCAAGCCCTTGCTGGGCCATCCGGTGCAGGTGGTCTTCATCGGAAGCTGCACCAACGGGCGGCTGACGGACTTGCGCGAAGCCGCCAGTGTGTTGAAGGGGCGCAAGGTGCACCCCTCGGTGCGCGTTTTGGTGGTGCCCGGTTCTCAGAACGTCAAGCGCCAGGCTGAAGCCGAGGGCCTCGACCGCATCTTCCGCGAGGCCGGCGCAGAGTGGCGCGAGTCGGGCTGCTCGATGTGCATCGCCATGAACGGCGACCAGCTCCGCCCCGGCGAGTACAGCGTCTCGACCAGCAACCGGAATTTCGAGGGAAGGCAGGGCCCCGGCGGCCGCACCTTCCTGGCCAGCCCGTTGACGGCCGCGGCCGCCGCCGTCACCGGCGCCGTCACCGACGTGAGGACATTGCTATGACCAAGTTCACCACTCTTAAGAGCCGCGCCGTTCCTCTTCCGGTGGACAATATCGACACCGACCAGATCATTCCGGCGCGCTTCCTGAAGACCATCTCCAAGGAAGGCCTCGGCGATCAGCTCTTCTACGACTGGCGCTACGACGCCAGCGGCGCGCCCAAGCCCGATTTCGTCCTCAACCAGCCTTGGGCGAAACAGTGCCAGATTCTGCTGGCCGGCGACAACTTCGGCTGCGGCAGCTCCCGCGAGCACGCGCCCTGGGCGCTCACGCAGTACGGCTTCCGGGCCATCCTCAGCACCTCGTTTGCGGACATCTTCCGGCAGAACGCCCTCAAGAACTCGCTGCTGCCGGTAATCGTTCCGCCCGAGATCCACAAAGAGCTGCTGAGCCTCGTGGCGGCGAATCCCGAAGCGGAACTGGTGATCGATTTGGCCTCGCAGACTCTGACGCTGCCGGATGGCCGCAAAATCGAGTTTCCGGTGGACCCCTTCGCCAAACACTGCCTGCTCGAAGGCGTCGACGAGCTGGGCTACATCCTCAGCCAGGAGGAAGCCATCGCGGCTTACGAAGCCCGGAACCCGGGGAGGGTCAATACCCTCGCGCCGCATTAGCCGCCGGGCCGTAGTCCTTCGGCATCGCGATCCAGGCCACCAGGTAGGCGATGAAGCCCACGCCCCAGATCAGGGCGAAGGTGAGCCACAGAATCCGCATCAGCGTGACATCCATTTCGAAGTAGTTGGCGAAGCCGGCGCAGACCCCGGCGATCTTCTTCTCTTTCATCGGCCGCACCAGCTTCTTGACCGGCGCTTCCGGGCGAGGCGGGACGCCCTCGCGCGCCGCTTTGCCGCACTTGGCGCAATACAGGTCCGTGTCCTCAAGCTGGAATCCGCACTGGGTGCAGTACATGGTTCACCTCCGGCCTCACCTCAAGATACGCCGGCGGCCCCGCCCGTGTTCCCGGCTTCGTAGGGGAGCGGGCCCACCTGCCGGACGGTCTGGCCGCGGATCTCCGCCAGCAGCTCAAGGATGGTCCGGCCCGAGACCGGATGCCGCAGCTCCGGGGCCAAATCCGCCAGGGGTTGCAGGACGAACCGCCGTTCGCTCATCCGCGGGTGCGGCACCGTCAGCTCCGGCATCCGGAGGACCATGGACCCGTAGAGCAGAACGTCGATGTCGATTTCCCGCGGACCTTTCGGCCGGCTCCGCCGCCGGCCCATCTTCCACTCGATCGACTGGATCCTGGCCAGCATCTGCCGCGGGAACAGCTCCGTCTCCACCTCCGCCACCAGGTTCAGGAACCACGGCTGATCTCGAAGATCCTGCGGCTCGGTCTCGTACACCGGCGAGATCCGCCGCACCCGCAGACCGCCCTCCTCCAGCAATCGCAGCGCCTCCCGCAGCCTCTCGGCGCGGTCCCCGAGATTCGAGCCTAACGAAAGATAGACCGTCTTCATGTCCGACTCTGGCCGAGCCGCGTAAGCCCGGAGGCATACTCTACTCGCCTGGGCAGGCATTCCTGCCGGCCTGGGCCCCGTTTACCCGCCGCCCTGTTTCATCTGTCGCCCTGTGCCGCCGCTGAGAAGCTCGCTTGAAGTTCATCCCGTCCCCACGTACGCGGCGTTGTCCGCCGGCCGCCGCGAATCCCTAAAACAGGCTCTGCTGCGGGCCGCGCATCCGAGGCGCAATCCCAAAATGCTCAAAGGCCCGCTCGGTGGCGACGCGGCCCCGCGGCGTCCTGGCGATGAATCCAAGCTGGATCAGATACGGCTCGTAGACCTCTTCGATGGTGTCCGGCTCCTCGTCGATCGAGGCGGCAATGGTGTTCAAGCCCACCGGTCCGCCGGAGTACTTTTCGAGGATCGTCAACATGATCTTCTGGTCGATCTCGTCCAGTCCGAAGCGGTCCACCTCGAGCAGGTCGAGCGCCGTGCGCGCCACCTCCTCGTTGATGCGTCCACCCGCGCGGACCTGGGCGTAGTCCCGCACGCGCCGCAGCAGCCGGTTGGCGATGCGCGGCGTGCCCCGGCTCCGGCGCGCAATCTCGGCCGCTCCGGCCTCATCGATCTCCACGCCCAGCAACCCCGCCGATCGCATCACGATCTGTTTCAACTCGCTGACGTCGTAATGATTGAGCCTCAACACCAGCCCGAAGCGCCCGCGCAAGGGCGCGCTGACCAAGCCCTGGCGCGTGGTGGCGCCGATGGCGGTGAAGGCCGGGATCGGCAGCGAGTGGGTCCGCGCGCCCGGCCCCGAGCCGATCAGAATGTCCACGCGGAAATCCTCCAGCGCGGCGTACAGCATCTCCTCCACGTCCGGCAGCAGGCGGTGGATCTCGTCAATGAAGAAAACCTGGCGGCTGCGGATGTTGCTCAACACTCCGGTCAGGTCCAGCTTCTTTTGGAGGATCGGCCCGGCGGTCTGCTCGAAGCCTACGCCCAGCTCGTTGGAGATGATGTTGGCCAGCGTAGTCTTGCCCAATCCGGGAGGGCCGTAGAGCAGCACGTGATCCATCGCCTCCCCGCGCTGCCGCGCCGCCTCGATCGCAATGGACAGGTTCTCCTTGAGCTTGGTCTGGCCGGTAAAATCCGCCAGGCGCGTGGGGCGCAAACTGGCCTCAAACTGGCGCTCCTCCTCGCGGGCCGACGGCGAAACGATTCCTTTCTCGCGCATGTAGGACCGATTTTCAGCTTAGCGTATCAGTTCCAGCGCGCGCCGGAAGAACGGCTCGAACGCATCGGGCGGATCCTGCGCTTTCACCTTTCGCACCGCCGCCTCGGCCGCGGCGCGCGCGCAGCCCAGGTTCAGCAGCGCGGAAACGACGTCTTGCTCCAGCGCGCTGAGAGCCGCCGGCCGCAGCGCCGCCGTTTCGCCGGCTCCAAGGAAGTCGAGCTTGTCGCGCAGCTCCAGCACGATCCTCTCAGCGGTCTTCTTGCCCACCCCCGGAATCCGCACCAAATGATCCGGCTGTCCCTGACGGATCGCCGCGGCCAGCTCGCCGGCCGGCAGTCCCGAAAGCACCGTCACCGCGAGCTTGGGACCGATGCCGCTCACCCCGATCAGCTTTTCGAAGAGGGCCTTCTCTTCGGCGGTCAAGAAACCATACAGAGCCAGCGTGTCCTCCCGCACGTGGGTGTAGATTCGCAGGCGCACCTCCGAGCCCGCATCCGGCAAGGAGGTGTAGGTGGAGATCGGCACCGTCACGTCATAGCCGACTCCGCCCGATTCAATCACGACCCGGTTCGGCTGCTTCTCCAGTAGGACGCCCCGCAAATGCGCAATCATGGTGAGCGTAAATTATTGTACATGGCCCGGCGGAGGTTCTTCGTTCAGGAAGTGCGCGGCGGCGAGGCGGTGCTGCGCGGGGAGACGGCGGATCACCTGCGGCGCGTTTTGCGCGCCTCCGTTGGACAGCGCTTCGAGATTTCTGACAACCGCTCCGCCTGGCTGGCCGAAATCGAATCGTTCGGGAAGCAAGAGGTCCGGTTCCGGACGCTGGAGCCGCTCGCCGCCGTCACCATGCCGGTGCGCCTGGTCTTGCTCGCCGCTTTGTTCAAATTCGACCGCTTCGAATGGATGCTCGAGAAAGCCACCGAGCTGGGCGTGGAGGCCATCGTGCCGGTCGCGTGCGAACGCAGCGAGAAGGGCCTGGAACAAGCCGCCGCGCGGCGCGCCGCCCGCTGGCGCAAGATTCTTCTCGAAAGCAGCCAGCAGGCCCGCCGGACCGTGCTGCCGGCGCTGGAGGACGGCGTATCGTTTCAGGCAGCGTTGCGACGGCCGGGCCGCTGCCGCCTGCTGCTGGACGAAGCGCCGGGCGGGACGCCGCTGCTGGCGGCCATCCCGGCAGCCGAAACAAGATCGCCTTCCGATGTTGCCTGTCTTCTGACCGGGCCGGAAGGCGGATGGACGGCGGGGGAACGCGCCGCCGCCATCGAAGCGGGCTGGGCGCCGGTCTCCTTGGGGCCCTTGATTCTGCGCGCTGAAACCGCGGCGATCGCCGCGCTTGCTGCGCTGTCGATGGCCTGGCCTTGAGGAGCTCGTTATTTCCGGGGCCCGCTCGGTGATGCCATCTGTCCCATTCACCGCCGCGGCGTTGGTGTTGCCTCAACGCCGGCGGATCGGCGAAACTGGTCTTGTGCCGGAATTCTGCACTTGCGGCGCTCAGTTGCCTCCCGACGCGCTCTTCTGCCACCGCTGCGGAAAACCGCAGCGCGAGCTTCCCTCCGTGCAGGAAGAACCGGCGCCGCCCGCTCCGCCGCTTCAGGAGATCCCCATTCCCGCGCCGCCTCCGGGGATCGGGCTGCGCAACTCTCAGGCCGTGCGGGTCGCGTTGCTCACCGGCAGCTTGACGTTTTTGGTCAGCCTCATGCCGCTGCCGATACTGCTGCGCTTTCTGATTCTGGTGGCCGCCGGGGCGCTCTCGGTTTACCTGTATCGCCGCCGCAGCGGCGTGGCGCTGGAGGTCACGAGCGGCGCGCGGATGGGCTGGATCACCGGCTTATTCTGCTTTGTCATCTTCACGGTCCTGTTCACGGTGAGCGTCGCGGCGCTTACGGTGATCCTGCGCGACGCCAGCCTGGAAGCGGCCTACCGCCAGCAGATGAGTTCGATGGGCATGTCGCCGGAAAACATTCAGCAGGCTCTGGAAGCCTTGCAAAACCCGGCGCAGCTCATCGGGGCGCTTCTGACCGCCTTTGTGATTCTGACCCTCCTGCCGGCTCTGGGCGGCGCGCTGGGCGCACGGCTGTTTCGAGGCCACTGATTCGCCCGGGCGTTGCATCGCGCCGCGCGTTGCGCGCAGGCAGGATTAACGCTTGGATCCGGAGCTTTCGACCCGCCCGGCCAGCGGCTTCAAAACCGGTCCTCCGCAGATGGCTACGCCGCTCTGCGTCAAGCCCATCAGCAGCGCCGCCAGCGCCGAATAGACCAACTGCTCGTTGACCTGCTGGCGTCCCGGCATCCGGAATTCGGTTGGAAGTTCCTTCAGGATTTGAAGCCGGAGCGCGGAGGGGAGGACCCGCCCGGAGCGGTCCCTCATGTTGGCCAGAACGAACGGCGTTTGCAGTACGGCGCCGGTCTTGCCGTCGGCGTAAAACTGGCAGCGGCTGAACCAGCCTAAGTTGGCCGGCTCGGCGGCATCGAACAGCAGAAGCGGGCCCTCGCGCGCCGGGGCGGACAGTTCCAGCACCATGGCCCGCGGGCCATCCAAGACTTCGCACTCGAAGCCCGCTTGTTCGGCGATCTTGGTGATGAGCTCCGGGTCCAGCTCCAGGTAGATGTAGCTGAACGCCCCCGCTTGCAGCACCTGCATTGGTCTCATTCTATCGCGTCTTCGCCGGTCACCGCTTCGAGGGCCTCGGCATAATGCTCGTAGTCCGTCTGGGAGAACAAGACAAAGGTCACCACGCGCAGGCTGCCTCCGGGTTGTTCCAGATGGGCGCAGACCTCCCGCAGTGCGATCCGCGCCGCCTCCCGGACGGGATAGCCGTAAGCGCCGGTGCTGATCGACGGAAAGCTGATGCTCTCCAAGCCCCGCTCCTCCGCCATCCGCAGGGCGGTGCGGTAGCAAGAGGCGAGCAGCTCAGGCTCGCCGTGCTTCCCGTCCCGGTACACCGGTCCCACGGCATGGAACACATAGCGCGCGGGGAGCCTGCCGGCGCCCGTCGCCACAGCCGATCCGGTTGGGCAGCCGCCGGCGGTGCGCCGGATCTCATCCAGCTCCTGCATGATGGAGGGGCCTCCGGCGCGGTGAATCGCGCCGTCCACTCCGCCTCCGCCGGCCAGCGCGGAGTTGGCCGCGTTGACAATGGCGTCCGCCGGCATCTTGGTGATGTCTCCGGTCACCAGCCGGAGCCGTTTGCCATTCGAGAACTGTTTCTCCATGCCGCTATAGTAAAAGAGCATGGTCTTCGTAAAAAACAGGCCGGACGCGGTGGTCTTCTTTGACATTGACGGAACCCTGATCCGCCGCATCGGTTTGGCGCACCGTCACGCCTTGATCCATGCCGTCCGCCGGGTGACGGGCCTGGAAACCGGCGTAGACGGCATTCCCTTGCATGGCATGCTCGACACGGAGATTCTTAGCGCCATGCTGGCCAACGCCGGGGCCGGCCGGACGTTGATCCGCCGGTCTTTGCCCTTAATCCAAACGCACGCCCAGCGCTATTTCGCCCGGCACTGCCCCAACCTGGAGCGCAAAGTCTGCCCGGGCGTGCGCCCTCTGCTCAACCGCCTGGCGCGCGCCGGCGTGCCCATGGGCCTGGTGACCGGAAACTTCACCCGCATCGGCTGGAAGAAGGTGGAGCGGGCCGGATTGAAACATTACTTCCGCCTGGCCGCCTGCGCTGAGATGGGCCCAAACCGCGCGGCTCTGGTGCGGCTGGCGGTGCGGGAGGCGCGCGCCCGGGGCTGGGCCGGCAAGCGGACGCGGTTCACGCTGGTGGGCGACACGCCGCGAGACGTCGAGGCCGCCCGAGCCAACGGCGTTCGCGCCGTCGCGGTGGCCACCGGCTTGTGCTCGCTGGAGGAGCTGCGGAGCTGCTCGCCGGACGTGCTGGTGGAGGATCTGCGCCAGCTCCCCTTCCAAGCGTTGATTGAGGAGTAGGCCTTTCGCATGAAGCTGGAACAGGCTCAGCCGCTGGCGGTCAAACGCGCCGAGGTGGAGTTTCACAAGTTCGCCTCTTTGGGAGAGCCGGAGCGCGTATTGCGCACCTACGCCGAGGAGAACGAGCGCCGGGCCGGATTGATCGATAAACACCGGGATTTCATCGGCCCGATGTCTCCCTTTCTCGAAATCGGCGCCAACGCCGGCCACAGCAGCTACCTGCTGGCCAACCGCTACGGGGCCTCCGGCTTCGCTCTGGATCTTTCGGCCGATGCGTTGCGCTATGGCGCCGTGCTCAAAGACGCCTGGGGCCTGGAGCGCAGTCCCATCCGGATCGCCGGCGATGCGCTCAACCTGCCGTTTCAGGACGGCTCGCTGCGCTTCGTGATGGCCTTCCAGATGCTCAGCCAGTTTCTGGATATCGAGCGGGTCATCGTGGAAGTGAAGCGCGTGCTGGCCCCGGGCGGCGTCTTCTTTTTCGCCGAGGAGCCTCTGCGACGGATGCTCACGCTGCGCCTCTGGCGCTGTCCTTACTACGAGACGATGAAGCCCTGGGAGCGCCGCCTCTACGATTGGGGCCTGCTGAGCTTCCTGGTCCGGGACGTCATCGGCGCCGCCCAAGAGGAGAGCTTCGGCATCCGACAGAACCACAGCATGAACCTCAAGCACTGGCACGAGCTGGTCCAGAAGCACTTTGTGGATTCGCGCTACGAGGTGTTCGTCCCGGAGCGCGGCTGGGCCGAACGCTGGGTCAAGCGCCTGGCGGTCCGCCTGGACCCGCACCGCTCGGTCTGGCGCGCCGGACGTCTGCTGGGCGGAACCTTTGCCGCCGTCTGCCGCAAAGAGGGCCAGCCGGCGGCGCCGCCGGAGGACTGGGAGCAGCGTTTCGAAATGCTGCTGCGCTGTCCCGATTGCCGCTCCCCGCTGAGCCGCACTGCCGGCGAAACCCTGGTCTGCTCGTGCGGATACCGTGCGGTGCGGGAAGAGGGCGTCTACAATTTGCTGCCTAGCGAGGAACGCCGGGAGCTTTACCCGGGCGACCGCGAGGACATCATCGACATGTCGCTTGCGGGCCACGAGAGCCGGTTGATCGAGGGGTGGCACGAGGTGGAAGGAATCTTTGGCAACCGCTACCGCTGGATCGGCGCGCAGGCGTCGGCCCGGCTCAAGCGCCTCAACAACGACCCCCAGCGGCTCCGCATCCGCGGCCACGCCGGCGCCGGGCTCTTCCAGCAGGGCGGCGCGCCGCGCATCGAAGTGCGGGTCAACGGCCGCAGCGCCGGGGTCTGGAGCCTGGAGCGCACCGGGCTATTCGTCCTGGAAACGGATCTGCCGGATGCCCCGGAATACCTGGTGGAGATCCATGCCGCGCCGGTCTGGTACAATCCCCCCGACGCGCGCCCCCTGACCGTGAACCTCAGCCTGATCCGGCTGATCGAGCGGGATTGAGCCCGGCCGGACGGGCGGAAACCGAGCGGGCCTGAAATGGACCGAACGATCGGGCCCCGTGCTGCGTATTGGGGGAGAGGAGATTCATATGCGCCAGCGAATCGTGTTCTGCGCTCTGGTTGCGGCCATGTTTTGGCTGAGCGGATGCGACCTGGAAGACTTTGGCGACGCCAACCGCTATCAGGCGGAGTTCCGGGAGACTCATCCCTTGCCCGCCGGGGGCCGCCTGTATCTGGAGAACTTCAACGGATCCATCGATATCAGCGGCTGGGATCAGCCGACCGCTGAAATCAGCGGGACCAAGTACGCCTCCAGCCAGTCTGCTCTGGACGCGCTCAAGATTGACGTCGTTGCCAGTGGCGATATGCTGCGGGTGCGGAGCGTGCGCCCCTCGGGCCACGGCGGCAACATGGGCGTCCGCTACGTCATCCGGCTGCCCAAGAGCGCCGGCCTGGAGCGCATCATCAGCTCCAACGGGGCGATCCGCGTGCGCGACATCGACGGCGCGGTGCGGCTGGAGACCTCCAACGGGGCCATCGAGCTGAACTCCACCGGCGGTCCGGCGGTTGTCCGGACTTCGAACGGCAGGATTGAAGCCTCGGGCGTGCGCCACGGCCTGGATGCTTCCACCTCCAATGGCCGCATCACGGCGGTGCTCACGGATGTGGAGCCAGGCCAGAACATACGATTGCAAACCTCCAACGGCAGCGTCGAGCTGAGCCTGGACCGCCTGGACGCCAGCAACGAGGTCTCCGTCAACACCAGCAACGCCTCGATCACGTTGCGGATGCCTCCGGGGCTTGGGGCCCGCATTACCGCCCGCACCTCAAACGGCCGGATCACCAACGAGTTTGATTCCGTTTTCCAGGGGCGATCGGAGAAGAACCGCCTGGAAGGGACGCTCGGCGGCGGCGGAACCCGGATCAGCCTGGTCACCTCAAACGGGTCGATCCGGCTGCTGAAGCGTTGAGGCGGCCCAGGCAACGCGGCATCTATAATACGAGAATCAAAGCTCGTCCCCACAGGAGGGCCTTTTGCCGCTTAGAAGCGCAGTAAAGCAACTCTGCGCGGCCGCGCTTGTGCTGGCGGCTGCGCTGGCTGCGGCTCAACCCGCGCTCGCGCCGGAAGTGGCCGCGGCGATCGACAGCATCTCCGCGAATGCGCTCCGCGCTCACGTTTCCTTTCTGGCCTCGGATCTGTTGGAAGGGCGCGCCACGCCGTCCCGCGGGGCCGAGATCGCCGCCGAGTATATCGCCGCGCAGTTCCGCCGGGCCGGCTTAGAGCCCGCCGCCGGAAGAAGCTACTTTCAGGATGGCCGGATCGCGCCGCCGCGACGCTCGCCCAACGCTCCCGCGCCCGAGTCCGTCCCTGTGCGCAATGTGATCGGCGCATTGCCAGGGACCGATCCCGAGCTGGCGGGGACGTGCGTCATCGTCTCCGCGCACTACGATCACCTGGGCCAGCGGCAAGGCGAGGAGGGGGACACGATCTACAACGGGGCAAACGACGACGCCAGCGGCGTCTCGGCGGTCATCGAGATCGCCCAAGCGCTGGCGCCGCTGCGCTCCGCGCCGAAGCGCACCATCCTGTTTATCGCTTTCGCCGGAGAGGAACGGGGGCGGCTCGGTTCGCGTTTCTACGTCGAGCATCCTGTCTGCCCGATTGACAAGACGGCCGCCGGCATTAACCTCGAACAGCTCGGCCGCACCGACGACGTCAGCGGGCCGGTCACCGGCACGGCCTACGTCACCGGCTTCGACTACTCGGACGTGGGACCGCTGTTGCAGCAGGCAGGCGAACGGGCGGGCGTCCGCTTGCTCAAGCACGAGCCCAACAGCGACAAGTTTTTCACCGGGAGCGACAATCTCTCGCTGGCGCTGGCCGGCGTGCCCGCGCACACCATCTCGGTGGGATTCATCTTCCCCGATTACCACCGCCCCGGCGACCACTGGGACAAGCTCGACTACGACAACATGGCCCGCGTCGTGCGCGGCATCGCTCTCGGCGTTTATGAGCTGGCGAACCGGACGGCGCCGGTTCGTTGGAACGACGCGAATCCGCTGGCGGAACGCTACCGCAAAGCCCGGGCCGCGGCGCAAGGCGCGCCGTAAGCTGCGCCGCTAAGCTGGGAGCGCGGCTGCGACCGGCTCGGCGGGCGGCGGAGGCATGCCGTTCGGTTTCATCCGCACCGATACGATCTTGGAGACGCCCGGCTCTTGCATGGTCACCCCATAGAGGACTTCGGCCGCCTCCATGGTGCGCTTGGCGTGGGTCATGATGATGAACTGGGTCTGCGCCGACATTTCCCGCACCAGCTTCATCAGCCGCGCGATGTTCGGCTCATCCAGCGGCGCGTCCACCTCATCGAGCACGCACAACGGGCTGGGCTGGTACTTGAAAACCGCCATGAGCAAGGCCAGCGCCGCCAGCGCCTTCTCGCCGCCCGACAGCAGCAGGACGTTTTGGAGCCTCTTGCCGGGCGGCGAAGCCACGATGTCGATGCCGCTTTCGGCCACGTTGGTCTCGTCGGTCAGGCGCATCTCGGCCGAGCCGCCGCCGAACAGCGTCCGGAACATCTCCCGGAAATGCGCATTGATCGATTGGAACGCCTCGGTAAAGCGCCGCCGCGTCTCCACGTCGATCTCGTGGATGGCCTTCTCGGTGTCGCGAATCGAGTCCAGCAGATCCTGGCGCTGGGCGTTGAGGAAGTCGTAACGCTGCTGCGCTTCCTGGTATTCTTCCAAGGCCTGCGGATTGACCGGTCCCAAAGCCTCGATGCGCGACTTCAGTTCTTCGTAACGCCCTTCGAGCTCGGCCAGCTCCATCTCATCGGGCACGGTCTGTTGGCCCTGCGCCGCGGCCGCCAGCGGCTCGCCCAGCTCCTTGCGGCTGGTTTCGTCGAGGTACTTCATTTCGGCCTGACGCTTGACCAGCTCCACCTCGACCGCGGCCCGCTTCTGTTGCGCCTCCTGCAACTGGGCGCGCATAGCCCGCAGGTTTTCCTCGGCCGCAGCCAGCCTTTCCCGCAGCGCGTTCTCTTGCGCCGACAATTCTTCGGCGCGCGCGGCCGCCCGCGCGATCGCGCCGCTAAATTCGGCCGCTTGCCGGTCCAGCTCAACGTTCTCGTTGAGCAGCCGCGCCCGCGTGACTCCCAGCGTCTCCTGCTCCTGGGCGAGCTCGCGCAAGCGCTGCTCCATCTCCTGAAGCTGCCGCCGCATCCGCTCTCCGGCGGCCTGCTGAGCGCGCGCGCGTTCCTCCATTCCCGCCAGCGCCGCGCGCAAAGCGGCATGTTCGTCGCCGGCTTGCGCGGCAGCGGCTTTCAGGCGGTCTAGTTCGCGCCGGGCCGCCTCCAGGGCGTCTTCCTGTTCCGCCCGCGCCGCTTCCTTTTCCGCAATCAGCTTCTCGGCGCTCTCGGCCTGCCGGCGGGTGCGCTCCCGCTCGTTGGCCAAGCGGGCCAGATCCACACGGGCGGCCGCCAGCCGGGCCGAAGCTTTCTCCGATTCGTCCCGCCATTTGCGCAGGTCATGTTCGATGGCCAGCGTCTGGCGCTGCTGCTGCTCGCCGGCCGTGCGCAATTCTTCCAACTGCGCTTCCAGAGCCGCGGCCTCTTGTTCCAGAGCAGCCAACGCACCGGTCATCTCGTTGATTTCCGCCTGGCGCGACTGCACCGCCGCCGCCAGCTCCCGCAGCTCCCGCTTCAGAGCGAGCGGCCCGCTGCCGGCCTTTTTGCCGCCGCTCACCGCGTATCCGGAGTAGCAAACTCCATCGGGGGCCAGGAAATAGAAGGCCGGGTATTGCAGGGCCAGCCGCTGCGCCGCCGCGCGGTCCTCGGCTAAGAAGCATCGCGCCAGGCGCGGCAACAGCCCGGCCGGCGCGCAGGCAAGGCCGTTGGTGAAGCGCACCGCGCCGCTCAAACGCGCCACGATGCCGGTCTCGGGGCCGATGGGCGGCTCCTCTGCCGCGCCGCTCAGATCCGCTCCCGGATCCGGATGCACCAGGAAAGTGGCGCGCCCCTCCAGATCGCTGCGCAGCAGGCGGATGCCATGCTCGGCCTGGTCCCAATCCTCGACGAGGATGTATTCGAGCTCGTCGTGAAGGAATTCCTCGACGGCCCGTTCGTGAGCCGGGTCGACTTCCACGAAGTCGGCGAGCACGCCGAGCAGGCGCAGCCCGTGGGCCTGCCCCTGCGAGGAGGCCGTGAACAGGCGCTTGACCGCTTCGGTGGTGTAGGCGCGGTGCGAAAGAATCTCTTCGAGCGAGTCCCGGCGCGCCTTGATCCGGGAGAACTCCGAGCGCAACGAATCCAGCCGCTGGCGGGTTTCGGCGGCCCGGGAGCGGCGGTCGGCCAGCTCGGTCTCCGCCGCCGCCCGGCGGCTCTGCACGGCCTCCATCTCGCGCCGGCGCTCCTCCAGCAGGCGCGCCGCTTCCTCCTGCGAAGCCTTCAGCCATTCGAGTTCGCTCAGCGCGGACTGCTCTTCTTTGCGCGCTTTGCCTTCGTCGCGCTCGATCGAGGCGGCGTACTCGCGCACCTGGGCAAACTGGTTGCGGAGCGTTGAGGCCTCGCCGAGCAGACGCAGCACGGCCTGCCGGTAGGCCTCGATTTGCTTTTCCGCCTCGCGCAGCGCGTTCTGGAGCTGTTCCCGCTCGGCGGATTTGAGCGCCAGGCGCCGGCGTGCCTCGGCCGTCTCACGCTCCAGCTCCTCGGTGCGCTGATCATGCGCCTCGATGTCCGCGCGCAGGGACGCGGCCCGGCGCTCCAGCTCCTGCGATTCGACCTCGCCCTGCGCCAGGCGCTGCTCGATCGAAGCGATCTGCTGGGACTGCGTCTCCAGGCGGCCGCGAGTCCGCTCGGCGGCCAGTTGCAGCTCGGAAAGCGCGCGCCGCGCCTCGGTCAACTCTTGCTCCAGACGGTAGCTCTCGCTTTGAAGCCGGGCTTGTTCCTGCTCCTGCGAGGAGACCTCGCCGGCCAGCTTCTGGACGGCGGAGGCGGTCAGGTTCAGCTCCAGGGCCACTTGGCTGGTGTCCCGGTCGAGGCGAAGGTAACGGCCGACCAGAAGCTGGCGGAGCTGGCCGATCATCTCCGCTCGCAGTTCCTCGTACCGCCGGGCCTTGGAGGCCTGCCGTTTCAGGGAGTTGGCCTGGCGGCCGACTTCTTCCAGGATGTCGAAAACGCGGTTCAGGTTCTGTTTGGCGCTTTCGAGCTTGGCCTCGGCCAGACGGCGTCTGGCTTTGAACTTGCTGACGCCGGCCGCCTCTTCGATCACCGCGCGGCGGTCCTGCGGCCGCGAGCTGAGAATTTGCCCGATGCGGCCCTGCTCGATGATGGCGTAGCTGTCGGGCCCCAGGCCCACGCTCATGAAGATGTCTTGGATGTCGCGGAGGCGGGCCGGGCGGCCGTCGATGAGATACTCGCTTTCACCGGAGCGGAACAGCCGCCGTGTGATCACGATCTCGCTGGGGAGCTTGTTGGCCTCCGCCGCCGCGCCCGCCAGCGCACCGGAGCCGTTCGTTCCGTTGGGGCCGCCGGCGCTCCCGTTCGACCCGCCGTTTGCCTTGGGGATGCTTTCGACCGTCTGGCGCTGGGCGTCGGGGTCCACCAGCGTGATGGACACCGAGGCCATGCCCAGAGGCTTGCGTTCGCCGGCGCCGGCGAAGATGACGTCCTCCATTCGCGTGCCACGGAGGGTCTTGGCCGATTGCTCGCCTAGAACCCAGTTGATGGCATCGCCGAGGTTGGACTTCCCACAGCCGTTTGGGCCGACGATGGCGATGATGCCGCTGCCCTCGAACCTGAGCTCGGTCCGGTCGCAGAACGACTTAAACCCTTGCAGTTCCAACCGCTTCAGTCTCAGCAAAGCGTCTACTCTCTTTCGTTTTCAGAGTTTCCGCGCGCCTCGGCCGCGGCTCGGGGGATACCACTATAGTAAGGCGAAACGGCCGGAATGTAAAGCGGAATACGAAATTTAGGGGCCCAATTTTGCGGGACCCAAGATGTTGGTGTGGGTGGGCGGTGCGGCAGGTTTGGCGGCGCTCGGGGCGGTTGCGGATCCAGCGGCACGATTCCCAGGCAAGCACGGTTCAATTGTACACATGGAGAATGGCGCATGCAGGGCGGGCGTACGCCAACGGTGGCGGAGAGATAGGGTGCTGGGACAAGCCTGAGGAATCCGCTGCGGAAGCAAGGGTTGGACTTGCTGCATATGAGCAACAGAAGGAGAAAGGGCGGATTGGCAAGTGATTGCAAAGGAAAGGAGAAAAGATTTATGGATGGTTTTGACTGGGGGTGGGGAGGGCACAGGAAAAACAAACCACGGAGGACACGGAGACTGGAAGAGAGGGGGCGGTTTGAGGTGGAGCGCGCAGTCGTGCGGGCCGGATGGCGATGGAACTCCCGTAGCGTTCGGGATTGTGTGGCTCTGCCGGCGTGACCGCCGGCATGGCGAGCCTGGCGGCTTGCTCCACGCGGAGAGCAGGCCGCACACTGGGCTGCGTTTGCAGAAGGCGCGAGTGGGTGGAATCGAGGGCGATGGGTAGAGGGCACCCAGGCCGGCTGGAAAGCCGGCCGCAGGCTAGATAGCCTGCCCCACAAGAGAAGGTCTGCCCCGCAAAGGAGGTGGGTGTTATCCTGAGCTAGTGAAGTCTTCCCGCCGAATCTGGATTGCTCTCGCCGTGGCGGCCGTAGCCGCCGGCCTGCTGGCGTGGTTTCAACGGGAACGCCTTTGGCTGGCGAGCCTCTATTTCAGCGGTCGCAGCCCTCATTGCTCTTTTTGGAGCGCTATCGACACGCTAGACCACGAACGCCGCCTCACCGCGGTGAAGGACCGCATCCTCGCCGCCAGCCGCTTATTAGAGACGGATGCGCAGGGATTTCGCCACTGGCAAACGCCGAAGGGCAACTTCTGGATTCCGCCGGGTCAGGACTACGGCCTGCCCTTCAACCTGTCCGAGCAGGAGAACAAGATCTACGGCACGGGGCCGCGCGCGGTGCAGCCGGGCGATGTGGTTCTCGACTGCGGGGCCAATGTCGGCGTCTTCACCCGGGAGGCGCTGGCTGCGGGCGCCCGCCTGGTGGTGGCCATCGAGCCCGCGCCGGAAAACCTGGAGTGCCTACGCCGCAATCTCTCTCAGGAAGTAGCCGCCGGGCGCGTGTTGATCTACGAAAAGGGAGTGTGGGACAAGGATGATTTTCTTACGATCAACGTCGCTCCCAACAACCCCGCCGCCGACAGCTTCGTTCTCATGCCCGAAGGCGCCGTCCCGAGCCTAAAGCTGCCGCTGACTACGATCGACAAGCTGGTCCAGGAGCTCAAACTGGACCGCGTTGACTACATCAAGATGGACATCGAGGGGGCGGAGCAACAGGCGCTGGTTGGCGCCCGTGAGACCCTGCGGCGCTTCCACCCGCGCCTTTCGCTCTCGTCGTATCACCGGCCCGAGGACCCGGAACGCATCCCGGCTCTCGTGCGCGAGGCTTGGGAAGGTTACCGCATGGAGTGCGGCCCCTGCACCTACGCCAACGGGATTCTGAGACCGGACGTGTTGTATTTCCGGTAGCGGGGCGCTTCCCGGCCGGTCCGCCGGGCATGGTGCGGCGTCAACAGACTTGAAACACCGAATTTGACAGTCGGCTGTGGTATACTGACCGGTAAGTATGGCCGAAAGCGCCCGCGACCGGATCCGAGCCGCCGCTCTGGATCTGTTCACTCAAAAAGGCTACGCCGCCACCGCCACACGGGAGATTTGCCAGCGGGCCCGGGTCACCAAGCCGGTTCTTTACTACCACTTCGGCAACAAGGAGCAACTGTACCGCAGCCTGGTGGTCGATGCTTGCCAGGGCGCCTTGCAGGAACTCAAGCGGATCGCCGCCGGCTCGGGGAGCGTCCGCAAGCGGCTCGTCGATTTGCTGGCCGCCGATTTCGCGCACACCCGCCGCGATCCGGAACTCGCCGCCCTTTACTTCCGTATGATGTTTAGCGCCCGCAAGGAAGGGCCGCACATCGACTATGTGGCCATGGGCAAGCACTGGGCCGACCTGCTCACACGCGTCGTGCGCGAAGGCGTCCGGAAGGGCGAGCTGGAGGGCAGCCCGCGCCAGATCGCCTGGGCGCTTTTAGGGACGCACCTGATCTACACCATGAGTTTTGTTTTGCGCGGCCAGCCGGCGCTGAACCGCGCTTTGGCCCGCAGCATCGTGAATTTGATCTGTTCGGGTTGCGCCCGGGGGCGCGGCCGCGCTCCCAAACGATAGACGCTTGGATATGAAACGTTGGATCGTCTTGATCTTGATCGCCATATTGCCCGCCGCGGCGCAGACGTCCGGCGAGAAGGAGGACCTCACCCTCGACGAGGCCGTGCGGCTCGCTCTGAGCCGCCACCCGGATATCGGGAAAGCGCGGGCCGCGGCCGACGCGCTGAAAGGCAAGATCCGCGAAGTGCGCGCGCAGGCTCTGCCCGAGGCCACCGTCACCGCCAGCGGCACGCGCTGGCGCGATCCGAGCCTGCTCAACGCTTCCGGCATTGACAAGTTCCCGGAAGAATTGCGCAAGGCTTTGATTCCGGTGGGCATCAACCGCTTTGATTACGGCATCAGCGTCAAGCAGCCGCTCTACACCGCGGGCAAGATCAGCACCGCCCTCCGGCTGGCGTCGGTGGAAGCCGAAGGTTCGATGATCGACGTGGACCGGGCCGAACAGGACCTCGCCCTGGAGGTGGTGAAAGCCTACTACGGACTGCTGTGGGCTGAGCGCTACCGCGACCTGGTGGCCGCCACACAGGAGCAGCGCAAGCGGCACGCCGAGATGGCTCGCGCGCGTTTCAACAACGGCGTCGCCACGGAAGTGGACGTACTGCGCTCCGAGGTGGCCGTCGCCAACGGCGCTCCGGATCTGGTGCGCGCCGAGAACGCCATCCGTCAGGCCCGCGCCTTGCTGAATTATTACTTGGCCCGTCCCGTGGACTTTCCAACACGGACATCCCAAGAGTTTGAGTTGAAGCCTTGGGACCAGCAGGACTTGGAAGCCCTGGCTCAGGAAGCCGAGCGCAGCCGGCCGGAGCTGAGCCGCCTGCGGATCGCCGAGCGGAGCGCCGAACATCAGCTCCAGCTTGCCCGCGCCGAGAGCCGCCTCCGGATTGACGCCACGGCTGGGTTCGGCATCAGCACGCGCCTTACGGAGAACCTGTTCAACTCGGACTTCACGCGCTGGAACGTCGGGGTGAATCTGACGCTGCCCGTCTTTGACGGCTTCCGGCGCAGCGGGCTGGTGGCCCAGGCCGTGGCCAACCAGCGCGCCGTTCGCCTGGAGCGCGAGAAGGTGCAGCAGCAGGTGCGGCTCGGACTCCAGCAGGCTCTGGACGAAGTGCGGGCCGCGCAGGAGACGATCAACGCCGCCCGCGCCAACATCAGCCAGGCTGAGCGGGTTCTGACGATGACTCAGGAGAACTACCGCTACGGCGCCGCCACCACGCTGGACATCGTCGACGCGCAGACGGCTCTCAGCGTGGCGCGCACCAATCTCTTAAAAGGTTTGCACGACTACGCCGTTGCCCGGGCCAATCTTTTGTGGACGCTGGGCCGGCGACCTTGGGAATAATCCATGCTCATGGTTCGAACTCATCGCACGTCTTCGCGTAAGGCGATTTCCGCCGCCCTCGCCGCCTCCTTTGTGCTCATCGCTGCGGCGTGCAAGAAACAGGAAGCTCCGCCGTTGTCGGCCGCACAGGCGCCATCGATCACGGTTCAAGCGATACAGGTGCGGCCGGAGGCGTTGCCTCTCACCGTGCCTGTCACCGGCACGCTGGTTTCCAAGACCGCCGTCGACATCAAGGCCGAAACCACAGGGCGGCTGGTCGCTTTTCGCAAGGAGGAGGGCGATACGGTGTCCGCCGGGGAGGTGATCGCTTCGGTGGACGAGGAGAACTACCGCCTGGCGCTGCGCCAGGCGCAGGCTTCCGTGGAAGTGGCGGAAGCTGCGCTGAGCCGGGCGCAGATCCAGGCCTCCCACGCCAAGAGCGAACTGGAGCGGGCGCGCAATCTTCTGCGCAGCGGCGGCATCACCCAAAAGGATTTGGAAGCCGCTCAGCTCGCGGACCGGGACGCGCAAGCTCAGGTGGTGCTGGCCGAAGCGCAACTGGCGCAGGCGCGCGCCGCGGTTGACGCCGCCCAAAAGAGGCTGCGGGATACCGCGATCCGCGTCCCCGTCGCAGGATCCATCCAGCGGAAATACGTCAACGTGGGCGCTTACGTGGAGCCCCCCACGCTGGTGGCTTCCGTGGTGGACAACCGGCAGCTCGAGCTGGAGAGTCCGGTGCCTGCGGCGTATCTCGGTCAGGTCCGTCCGGGCCAGCGGGTCACTTTCCACGTGAACAGCTTTCCGGACACCACTTTTGAAGGCCAGCTCATAGAATTGAATCCTGCGGTCGATCCGCTGACCCGTTCCGCCAAGGCCCGCATTCGCGTCAACAACGCCAGCGGGCGTTTGCGCGCCGGCATGTTCGCGCAAGGGGAGATCCTCACCGGCGTGCGCCAGGAAGCGCTGGTTGTTCCCGCCTCGGCGGTCTACCGCGGGGCGGGACCGGGGCAAGAGTCTTACGTGTTCGTCGTCGAGAACGGAAAGGCGGTCCGGCGCGCGGTCCAGCTCGGGCGCGAGACGGACAGCCGCCTGGAGATCACCGCCGGGCTTAAGGCCGGGGACGTGGTGATCGCCGAACAGCGGCTGGAGCTGGCCGACGGGGTGCCGGTCCAGACAGCGAGGTAGCTTCCTATGTTCCTCAGCGATCTCTCGATCAAGCAGCCCGTGCTGGCCACCATGCTGGCCGTCACGCTGGTGACTCTGGGCATCTATTCCTACGACCGGCTCAGCGTGGATCTGATGCCCAACGTCGAGATGCCTGTGCTCACCGTGCAGACCGCCTACCCGGGCGCTTCGCCGGAAACGGTCGAGCGCGAGGTCACCAAGCGCATTGAAGAGGCGTTGAACACCATCCCCGGGGTGCGGCACATCTCCTCCACAACCACCGAAGGCGTCTCCATGGTGATCGTCCAGTTCCGGCTCGGGGTGCAGATCGGCACGGCGCAACAGGACGCGCAAGCCAAGATCAACGCCATCCGGGCGGAGTTTCCGAAGGGGATGGAGGAGCCGGTCATCCAGCGCATCGACTTCAACGCCATGCCCATCGTTTCGGTGGCCGTCGAAAGCGACACCGCGGACATCAAGACGCTGTCCACGCTCGCCGAGAAGGTTCTCAAGAAGAGATTCGAAAACATTCCCGGAGTCGGGCAGGTCAACCTGGTGGGTCTGGCCCGGCGCGAGATTCAGGTGCTGGTGGACCGGGAGAAGCTGAAGTCCTTCGGCCTGACCTATGCCGAGGTTGCCTCGGCGCTACAGCGCGAAAACCTGGATCTGCCCGCCGGAAAACTGGAGCAAGGCGCCAATGAGCCTTTGGTCCGCGTGGCGGGCAAGTTCCGTTCCGTCGAGGAGTTCCGGAATCTGATCGTGGCGGTGCGCAACGGCCGCCCAATTTACCTGCCGGAGGTCGCGCGGGTCGTCGACGGCATCGAGGAGCGGCGCAGCGCGGCTCTCATCAACGACCGTTCCGGCCTGGCCATGGACATCGTCAAGCAGTCCGGCGCCAACACCGTCGAGGTGGCCGACAGCGTCGCCGCCGTGATCCAGCAGCTCAACCGCGAGCTGCCCCCGCACATCCGCCTTCGCCAGGTGGTGGACCGCTCGGTGTTCATCCGGGACTCGGTGCATGACGTCATGGTCACGCTGATTTTGGGCGGCATCCTGACCGTGTTCATCGTGTTTCTGTTCCTTAATAGTTGGCGCAGCACGGTCATCACCGGTCTGGCGCTGCCGGTCAGCGTCATCAGCACCTTCATCGTGATGCACTTTCTGGGCTTCACGCTGAACATCCTCACGCTGATGGGACTTTCGCTGGCGATCGGGCTGCTGATTGACGACGCCATCGTGGTGCGCGAGAACATCGTCCGCCACATGCATGAAGGGGCCGATCACTACACGGCTGCGCGCGAGGCGACCGCCGAAATCGGCCTGGCTGTGATGGCGACCACCTTCAGCATCATCGCCGTCTTTGTCCCGGTGGCGTTTATGGGCGGCATCATCGGCCGCTTCTTCTATCAGTTCGGCATCACGGTCGGCTTCGCGGTCCTGGTCTCGCTCTACGTAAGCTTCACTTTGGACCCGATGTTGTCCTCGCGCTGGTACGATCCCGCCGCCGACCCCAACGTCCCCCGCGCGTGGCTGGGCCGCGTGCTGGGACGCTTCAATGACCGGGTCGATGACCTGCGCGGCGTGGTGGCCCGGGCTCTGGGCTGGTCGCTGAATCACCGCTGGGCCATCGTGGGCGTCGCTGCGCTGGCCGTCGTTTCCAGCTTCGCGATCTTCGGCAGACTCGGCTCCGCCTTCATGCCCGAGGCCGATTCCAGCGAGTTCCGCGTCACATTCCGCGCCCAACCTGGCATCAGCATGGAGCGGGCGGAAGAGATCGCCCGTACGCTGATCGCCGAAATCCGCCGCGATCCCGGCGTGGAGTACACTTACACCTCGATCGGCGGCGCCAACGGGCGCGCGATCAATGAAGGAAGCATCTACGTCCGCCTCAAGGATCCCTCCACGCGCCGCTATTACCTGGAGATCATGAGCGATCTGCGGCAGAGGCTGGCGCGCTATCCCTCGGTGCGCACCGCCGTGGGCAGCGCCGAGGATTATGCCGCGGACCGCCGCCCTATTCAGGTCAGCCTCCGCGGCGACGACTACGCGGCCATGCCCAAGCTCGGCGCCGCTTTGCTCAATATCGTGCGCCGGACGCCCGGCGCCACCGACGTCGACACCAGTGAGGAAGATCCCCGTCCCGAGATCCGCGTGGCGTTGAACCGCAAGGCGGCGAGCGATTTGGGGCTGGATTTGGGCGCCGTCGCTTCCACCGTGCGGGGCTTCATCAACGGGGAGGTCGTCAGCCAGTTTGAAGACAAGGATGGCGACAGCTACGATGTGCGGCTGCGCATCGACCCGGCGCAGCGAAACCGCACCGCCGACTTGCTGGAGCTGGACCTGCCGGCGCAAGGCGGGCGCGCGCTCGTGCCGCTGGCGCAAGTGGCTTCGATCGACAGCGGCGCGGCGCCGTCCAGCATCCGCCGCTACGATCTGGCCCGCGAAATCCGCATCAGCGCCAACACCGAAGGCCGCTCCCTCGGCGAAGTCATCAATGACGTCAAGGCTCAGACCGCGGATCTCAACCTGCCTCCCGGCTTCAGCATCAACTACACCGGCGAGGCCGAAGACATGGTCGAAAGCTTCGGCTACGTCTTCCAGTCCCTGGTGCTTGCCGTCATTCTGATCTACGCCATCCTGGCGTCGCAGTTCCGCAGTTTCGCCCAACCCTTCGCGATCATGCTGTCGCTGCCGCTGTCGCTGATCGGCGTGGCCGGGATGCTGTACCTGGTTGGCGACACGCTCAACATGATGTCCATGATCGGCGTCATCCTGCTGATGGGGCTGGTGACCAAGAACGCGATCCTGCTCATTGACTACACCAACGTGCAGCGCCGGGCGGGCGTCCCCCGCCGCGAAGCTTTGATCCACGCCTCGCGCGTCCGCCTGCGCCCCATCCTCATGACGACTTTGGCCATGATCTTCGGCATGCTGCCGCTGGCCTTCGAGATCGGCTCCGGCGCGGAGTTCCGCGCGCCCATGGCCCGCGCCGTGATCGGTGGTTTGATTACCTCGACGCTGCTGACTCTGCTCGTCGTGCCCGTGGTCTACACGTTCCTGGATGATTTCGGCGCGTGGATCGCGCATTGGTGGCGGCGCAAGACTCCCGCGCACGTCCGGGTTCCGGAAGGCCTCGGCGAACCGGCCGGCCACGCCGCGGATTGACGCGCTGCGGGTGCGCCGGGGGCATCAGCGCGCCAAATGCGGCTCCGCTCCCAGCCTCCCAGGCCAGCGCGTCAGCCGCCGGCGCGGCCGCTTCACTCTCGGACGCCGTCCGAAACACGGCCGCGCGTTTCTGCTTCGCTCCGTTTCGTGCTATCCTCACTCGTCTATGCGACGCCTGCGTGTTACACTCCCCATCCTGGCCGCCGCTCTCCTGTGCGCCGTCCTTGTCGCCCAAGAGGCCGTCGACCTTTCGGTGGTCCAGCGCATCAAGTCGGAAGCCTTCGACAACTCCCGGGTCATGGACCACGTTTTTCGCTTAACCGACGTCTACGGCCCGCGCCTAACCGGCTCCCCGGGATTCAAAGCCGCCGCCGAGTGGGCCGCCAAGCAGCTCCAGGAATGGGGTTGCGTCAACGTCAAGCTCGAAAAGTGGGGCCCATTCGGCCGGAGCTGGTCTCTGGTCCGCTACTCCGGCAACTTTGTCGAGCCGCAGCCGGCCCCGATCACCGGCGTAGTTCTGCCCTGGACTCCCGGCACCAACGGGCGCATCACAGCAGAGGCCGTTTACGCGCCCATCTCGATGACCAATGAGCAGGAGTTCGAGAAGGGGATTCAGGAATTCAAGGGCAAGCTGCGGGACAAGATCGTGCTGATGCAGGCGCCGCCCACCATCGCCATGCAGACCTCGCCGGCCGCGCGCCGTCTCACCGAGGAAGAGCTGAACCGGCCCGTCGAGCCCCCCGTGCGCCGCTCCCCGCTGGACGACCTCATGCCGCGTCCCGGCCGAGGCGGAGCCGGGGGCCCTCCGCCGGGCGGTCCCCAAGCGCCGGGGCGTTCTCTCCAGGCCAAAGCCACTCAATTCTTGAAGGATGAGGGCGCCCTCATGGTGCTCATCCCGGGCGGGCGGCCCGAGTGGGGGGTCATCGTCAGCGGCGCCGGCGGCTCCCGCGACGTCAAAGAGCCGCTCCCGCTGCCCACCGTGGCGATCTTCGGAGAACAGTACAACCGCATCGCCCGCCTGATCGCCCAGAAGATCCCGGTGCGGCTTGAATTTGAAATCGAAACCAAGTTCTACGACGCGGATCTGGACAGCGTCAATGTGATCGCCGAGATCCCCGGCGGCCGCAAGCGCGACGAGGTCGTCATGCTCGGCGCGCATCTGGATAGCTGGACCGGCGGAACCGGCGCCGCCGATAACGCCGCCGGCTGCGCCGTCATGATGGAAGCCATGCGCATTCTTAAGGCGCTCAACCTGCCGCTGGACCGCACCGTGCGGATCGCCCTATGGAGCGCCGAGGAGCAAGGCCTGCTCGGCTCCCGCGCCTACGTCAAGGAGCACTTCGCCGACCCCGAGGACATGAAACCCAAGCCCGAGCACGCCAAACTCTCCGCCTACTTCAATCTGGACAACGGCAGCGGCAAGATCCGCGGCGTCTATCTGCAAGGCAACGAGATGGTCCGGCCCATCTTTGAAGCCTGGCTGGCGCCCTTCAAGGAAATGGGCGCAAGCACCTTGTCGATCCGCAACACCAGCGGCACCGACCACCTTTCCTTCGACGCCGTCGGACTGCCCGGCTTCCAGTTCATCCAGGACCCGCTCGAGTACGGCACCCGCACGCACCATGCGAACCTGGACACTTATGAGCGCGTGCAGATGGCCGACCTCATGCAGGCCTCGGCCATCCTCGCCACGTTCGCGTATCACGCCGCCAACCGGCCCGAGCTGCTTCCCCGCAAGCCCATGCCCAAGCCCAAAGCGGCGCCCAAGAAGCAGCCCTGATCCGGCCGGCCGCAGCCCCTCAGCCCAAAAGCGCGGCGATCCGGTCCGGGTCGTTGGGCACGACAGCCGGCTGATTGGCGAAGGTGGATTGGATCTTCTCCCCGCCCGGGGCTTGTAACTGGTTGGTGTGGTACTTATATATGTAGTCCGGGTCTTTTAGTAAGTTTCCGGTAAGTACCGCCACTACGTCTGCGTTCCTGGCGATGACGCCGGCGTCGCGGAGTTTGCGGATGCCGGCCAGCGTGGCCGCCGAGGCCGGCTCGCACCCGATGCCGCACAGTCCGATTTGGGCCTTGGCGTCGGCGATCTCCTGCTCGGTGACCTTTTCCACCACGCCGTTGGAGGCCTCGATCTCGTGCTTGGCCTTGGGCCACGAAACCGGGTCCCCGATGCGGATCGCCGTCGCCAGCGTCTCCGGGCGCTCCACCTTCGGCAAAACGGAGCGGTCCCGCGACCGCATCAGTTCGTAGAACGGCGCCGAGCCGGCCGCCTGGATCACCGCCAGCCGCGGACTCCGGCGGATGAGGCCAAGCTCGAGCATCTCCCGCAATCCCTTGCCGAACGCCGACACATTCCCCAGATTGCCGCCGGGGAGCACCACCCACTCGGGCGGCTCCCAGTCCCTTTGATCCATCAGTTCGACCATGATGGTCTTCTGACCTTCGATCCGGAAGGGGTTAATGGAGTTCAGCAGGTAGATCCCCAGACGTTCAGCGAGCACCCGGACCAGAGCCAGGATCTGATCAAAGTTGGCCTCCACCTGCAACGTCCGGGCGCCATATTCCAGGGCCTGCGCCAGCTTGCCGTAGGAGATGTTGCCGTGCGGCAGAAACACGATAGACTGGAGGCCCGCCGCGCTGGCGTAGGCGGCCATCGAAGCCGAGGTGTTGCCGGTCGAGACGCAAGCCACGCGCTTCATCCCCAGACGGATCGCCTGCGCCGTGCCGCAGGTCATGCCGTTGTCCTTGAACGAGCCGGTGGGGTTAAAGCCCTGGTGCTTAAAGACCAGCCGCTCGATGCCCGCGTAGGCCGCCGCCCGCGGCGCCTCCAGCAGCGGCGTATTGCCCTCGCGGAGCGTGACCACAGGCCCCCAGTCGTCCAAAAACGGAATCATCTCCCGGTAGCGCCAGACGCCGCTCTGATCCAACTTCCCGTTGTTCAACCGGCGCTCGCGCCAGAGCCGCTTCCACTCGGCCGGATCCGCTTTCCACCCCGGATACTCGCACTCCAGCAGGCCACCGCAGCGCGGGCAGTTGTAGATCACTTCGGTGATCGGGTAGCGCGCCCGGCAACGGCTCTCAAAACAAACTAGTTCAGCAGCCATGAACCCTGATTATACCCGCCGCTCGCGCCAGAGCCGCGAAACCGCCCTGCGGATTGAGGCCGCTCCCGCAATCGCGTGCGGTGCTCGCTTTGCCGAGCGGCGGCGCACGGCTTCAGTCGCGGAGGCCGGGCGGCCCGCCGCAAAGGAGCCGGAACCAGGAGCCTCGGTTCATCGCCTTCTAGAATGTGAAGGGGAGGCGCGCGGTGATTGTCAGAACCATTCTGGCGGGATTGCTGTCAGCCTCACTGGCCGCCCCGCAGCGGGGAGGGGTTGGGGACCAGGCGCCTTGGGACCAGACGGCGCAGGCTCAGCAGATCACGGACCCGAAACAGCTCTGCACCTTGGAGGGACGCGTCTTTCACGCCCAGACGGGCGAGCCGGTGCCCCGCGTCACAGTCACGCTTACCGGCGGCGCGGGCGGCCGCGGAGGGGGCGGCGGCGGAATGCGGGTGGCGCGCACCGACGAGCAGGGCCGCTTTGTTATCGAGAGAGTCCCTCCCGGCTCCTACCGGCTGGCGGCGGAGCGCGTGGGCTTCCTGCGGCAGTTCTACGGCGCCCAGTCGCCCGGTGGGGCGGGCGCTCCTATTAACCTCTCGCCGGGACAGACCGTCCGGAACCTAGATATCCGGCTGACTCCTCAGGGTGTGATCCTCGGCAGCGTGCTGGACGAATACGGTGACCCCGTGCCCCGAGCCACGGTTGCCGCCTACCGGGCCGGGCAGCAGCGTGTTTCGCTCGGCGTAGGGCGGGCGGGAGGCGCCGCAGGGCAGACGGCCGCTACCGCCATGACGAACGACATCGGCGAGTACCGCTTGGCCGGACTCACTCCCGGGCAGTACTTCGTGGTGGCCACGGCTCAAATAGCGCGGGGCGGACGCGGCGCTTTCGATCCTGCTTTCGGCGGTCCCGGCCGGGGTATGGCGGCGGTCTCCGCCCCCGCCGAAGAGGACATCTTGCCGACGTACTATCCCTCGACGCTGGACGCCAACTCGGCCGTGCCGGTCGCGGTGAGTCCGGGGCAGGAGACCGGCGGCGTGACGATCGTCCTCCGGCGCGGGAATCTGTTCCGCGTGCAAGGCAGAGTGGCGGGCGCGGCTCCGGACCAGGCGGCGGGCATACGGGTGATGCTCACGCCGCGCGGCGGCCTGGGGCAGTACTTGCTCGGCGCGGCCAGAGCCGCGCAGGTGCGCCAGGACGGAACCTTTGAGCTCGTGAGGGTCGCGCCCGGCAGCTATTACCTGATCGCCCAGAGCCTGGGCCGCGGCGGAGGCGGGCGCGGCGGACCGCAGGCCGAAGGCGGCGGAGCCGTTGGGCGCGCCGCAGTGGACGTGGCGAACGGCGACGTCCGGGACGTGGTCGTGACGCTCGTCGAACCGTTGACAGTGAGCGGGACGCTGAGGGTGGAAGGCCAGCCAGCGGCCGGCTCCCAAATGCTGATGCTGTCGCTCGTCCCGCTGGAGCGGATTCCGGGCCTGCCCGTTGGGACGGCTGCCGCCCGGGTTGCCCAGGGGGCATTCAAGATGACCGGCGTCACCCCGGACGTGTACTACCTCGCCGCCGGGGGACTTCCCGAGGGAGCGTACTTGAAGTCCGTGCGGTTGAACAATCAGGAGGTTATCGAAAAAGGAATCGACCTGACCTCGGCCCGCGGCAGCGCCCTGTTGGACGTGACGGTGAGCCTCAAAGGCGCCGCCATAGAGGGCACGGTTGTTCGAGGCGGCGAAGCTGCCCCGGGCAGTTGGGTACTCCTGGTGTCGGATCCCATCCGGCCGTCTCAGCCCTACTTGAACCGCTCGGCGTGGGCCGATCAGGAAGGGAAATTCGACATCCGCGGCCTGGCGCCCGGGGCATACAAGCTCTACGCGTTCGCCGAAGCGCAGCCGGAGATCAGCGCAGACCTGGAGCGCGTGAAGGCTCTTGAGGCGCACGCAGTCTCGGTCCGGCTCACGGAAGGGCAAACCGAGACGGTGGCGGTACGCGTCATTCCGGCGGAAGCGGCCAACCCATAGGAACTTGTTCGCGGCGGAAGTGTGAGATCCAGAGATGCGTCGCGGACCACTCTCAAACTGTCCCCAGCAAAGCGAGCCGGAAGGCATACGCTGGTGTTGTGGGGCAGATATTTCTGCCGGCGTTGGGGCACTTCACCCGCCGCCCCCTTCTCAACCCAATCGCATCCGCCGCTGAGCGGAGCATGCCGCCAGGCTTGCCATGCCGGCGGCCGCGCCGGCAGAGCCACATAATCCCGAGCGGTACGGGGGTTCCAACGCCATCCGGCCCGCAAGACTGCGCGCTCCACCCCAACGCGCCGTCACCAAGTGGGGCCTTCCTGCCGGCCTCGCTCATGAGCTGCTCTGCGCCGGACAGGGAAAGAGCCGGATCAGTTGGCGCGCCTGGAGCTGCGGCTGTTTTGCACCAGCTCGTCGAAGATCGCCAGAACCAGTTTGCGGTAGTTGTAAACACGCTGGAGCGTGTCGCGGAACTCAGGCTCGTATTGGCGCCTTCTCATCCAGCGTTCCACGATGGGCTTGGGGACGTCGATGTCGCGCCGCAGCGCCTCCACGGGATGGCCCCGGAGAAACAGGCCATAGAACATGGCGGCTTCTTTTTGCGGCGCGATCAGATCGGGCTCGCCGTTACGTCCCTGTAAAACTCCCTTCGGCATGACTAGACCAGAACATGTAGTATAGGCGGCAGGGCAGGACGGAGCAAGCCCCTGCGCCGGGCAGGTGGAGTGTTGTGGGCTGGTCTTGCCGCGGCCTCTTGACGCCGCGAACGCCTGCGGCTTGACAAGCTGCCCCTGCCTCCCTCAAACTCCAAAGTGTTTCCGCAAATTTGAGGTTGCCGAATGAACAGAAGAACAATTGTTTTGTTTTTATTTGCGGCTGCGCTCTCGGCGCAGTCCACTCTAAACGTGCCCGAGGCGACGCCCGAGCAGGCCAAAAAGCGGCGCAACGGGCTTTATGCCGTCCTTCATACTTCCAAAGGGCCCATCACGATCCAGCTGTTTGAGCGCGAATCCCCCCTCACGGTCGAGAACTTCGTAGCCCTGGCTACAGGCCAGAAGCAATGGCGGGATCCCGTCACAAAGCAGATGAAGCAAACTCCGCTTTACAACGGCACGATTTTCCACCGCGTCATCCCGGGCTTCGTGATCCAAGGCGGCGATCCCTCAGGGACCGGAGTCGGCGACGTCGGTTTCACGATTCCCGATGAGTGGACCCGCTCTTCAATGCTGTTTAACATCCCCGGCCGCGTTGCGATGGCGAACTTCGGGCCTGGCACGGCAGCCAGCCAGTTCTTCATCACCGAGCGGGCCTCCTTCGAACTGGACGAGCGCTACACGATCTTTGGCCAGGTGGTGGACGGCAGCCGGGTGGTGAGCGCCATCTCCGGCGTGCCCCGCGACTCCGAGGACCGGCCCAAGGAGAAAGTCGTCCTGGAGAAGGTCGAGGTGTTCCGCGTAGGCCCGCCCCCGAAGCCCCGCAAGTAGCTTTGGCCCCCGGGGCCGGCGCATCCGCAGATGAGAGAAGACTCCGGAGCGCCGTGCGAGTTTGCTTAGGCTCAAGGAGCAACGGCGTGGCAAGCGCAAAGCGGCTAAGAGGCCTGTTCCAGCAGCTCCTCGGCGCGGCGCCAGTCCTGCTCGGCGGTGCCGCTGGGCCGCCCGGCCTGCTCCCACAGTTGGTAGGCCAACTTCTGGACTTCCTCCGGCGACGGCCTCCTTTGGGCTTTCAGGGGCCGCTGGGCGCCCGATGGCCCCGCCAGAAAGCGGGCCAGACGGTCCCGGCAGCGGCGGTACTCCATAATGGCTTCTTCCATGAGGCGGCGGGCCTCCTGCTCGGCGGCCGCGCCGTAGGAGAACTCCAGCGCCTGGCACAGCCGGCCGGCCGCGGATTTCATGCGCGCAAAAGCCGCATCGTAATCGGCGCGCAATCGAGCATAACTGCTTTCAGCCGTCTCTTCCCAGTGCGCCATATTCTGTATGACGCACGGCGGCCGAGAATGGTTCGGAACCCGTTGCCGCTTTGATCCGGCCGGGCTCCCTGCCGCATCCAATAGACAGAGGCTAAGTGACGGGTTCACAACGAGTTGACGATGGCCGCTCGCGCGCCGCGGCCTTGGGATGTTATTTTAAATTCAGATAAGTTTAGCGGGGCATTCATGCTGAGAATGAAAACGCCGGCAGGGGAGGACTTGAATCCGCAGGAAACCGCCGAGTGGCTGGAGGCCCTCGACGAAGTCGTGGAAGACGCCGGCCTCGAACGCGCTTCTTTCCTGTTGGACCGTCTGATTGAGCGCGCCCGCCGCAGCGGCGTGGTCGTGCCGCACAGCCTAAACACGCCCTACGTCAACACCATCCCCGCCGAAGAAGAGCTTCCGTTTCCCGGCGACCGGGAGCTGGAGCGCCGCATCAAGAGCTTCATCCGCTGGAACGCCATGGCCATGGTCGTGCGGGCCAATAAGTACGATCCCGGCATCGGCGGCCACATCTCCACCTACGCTTCGCTGGCTACTCTGGTCGAAATCGGCTTCAACCATTTCTTCCGTGCATCCTACGGCGACCAGCCCGGCGACCTGGTCTATTTCCAGGGGCACGCCTCCCCCGGAATCTACGCTAGGGCATTCCTCGAAGGACGGCTCAGCGAGCGGCATCTCGAGAATTTCCGCCACGAACTCCGCAGCCATCCCGGCCTCTCCAGCTATCCCCACCCCTGGCTGATGCCGGATTTCTGGCAGTTCCCAACCGTTTCGATGGGACTCGGCCCTATTAACGCCATTTATCAAGCCCGCTTCATGCGCTATCTCGAGAACCGCGGGATTATTCCGCAGACGCCGCGCAAGGTCTGGGCCTTTTTGGGAGATGGCGAGACCGACGAGCCCGAGTCCTTGGGCGCCATCACCCTGCCGTCAAGAGAAAAACTGGACAACCTGATCTTCGTCATCAACTGCAACCTTCAGCGCTTGGACGGCCCGGTGCGGGGCAACGGCAAGATCATCCAGGAGCTGGAATCCGCTTTCCGCGGCGCGGGTTGGAACGTCATCAAAGTCATTTGGGGCAGCGGCTGGGACAAGCTCTTGGCCCGGGACAAGACCGGCCTGCTGGTGAAACGCATGCAGGAGTGCGTCGACGGCGAGTACCAAAACTTCGCCGTCCGCGGCGGGGCCTATGTCCGCAAGGTCTTCTTCGGCAAGTACCCCGAGCTGCTGGCGCTCGTCGAAGACATGAGCGACGACGAGCTGGCCCGGCTGCCGCGCGGCGGCCACGATCCCGTCAAAGTCTACAACGCTTATTTACGCGCGGTGCAGCACACGGGCAGCCCCACCGTGATCTTGGCCAAGACGATTAAGGGCTACGGCATGGGGGAGGCGGGCGAGGGCCGCAACATCACCCACCAGCAGAAGAAGCTCAACGAACAAGAGCTGGATGAGTTCCGGCGACGCTTCAACATTCCGATCCCGGACGAAACCGTTCACACGGTCTCTTTCTACCGCCCGCCCGAAGACAGCCCTGAAATCCAGTATCTTAAGCAACGCCGCGAGAAGCTCGGCGGATACTTGCCCGCCCGCGAAATCCGCGCGCCTCGCCTGACGGCCCCGCCGCTAGAGACCTTCGCCGAAGCCCTGGCGGGTTCCGAGGGCCGCGAAGTCTCTACGACCATGGCCTTCGTGCGGGTCCTCACTCTGCTGCTGAAACACCCGGAACTGGGCCGCTACATCGTGCCCATCATTCCGGACGAAGCGCGCACCTTCGGCATGGAGTCGCTGTTCCGCCAGGTGGGGATTTACGCCAGCCAGGGCCAGCTCTACGAGCCTGTCGACAAGGAGATGTTCCTCTACTACAAGGAGGCCAAAGACGGGCAGATCCTGGAGGAGGGGATCACCGAAGCCGGATCCATGGCCTCGTTCACTGCCGCCGGCACCGCCTACGCCAACTACGGGGTGCCCATGATCCCGTTCTTCATTTACTACTCGATGTTCGGCTTCCAGCGGGTGGGCGATTTGATCTGGGCTTTCGGCGACTCCCGCGGCAAAGGCTTCATGGTGGGCGCCACCGCGGGCCGCACCACACTCGCCGGCGAAGGCTTGCAACACCAGGACGGCCACAGCCACGTGCTGGCCAGCACCGTTCCCACCTGCGCGGCTTACGATCCCGCTTACGCTTACGAGATCGCGGTGATCCTTCAGGATGGCATCCGGCGAATGTACCAGGAACAGGAGAACCTGTTCTACTATTTGACGGTGGGCAACGAGAACTACGCCCAGCCGCCCATGCCCGAAGGGAGCCGCGAAGGGATCTTGAAAGGCATATACCGCTTCCGCAGCGCCGCTCAAGGTCCAGCTGTCGTCCAGCTCTTTGGAAGCGGATCCATCCTCAATGAAGCCTTGCGCGCTCAGACGATCCTGGCGGAGCAGTTCGGCTTGCCGGCCGACGTTTGGAGCGTCACCAGCTATAACGAACTGCGCCGCGAGGCGCTGGAGGTGGAGCGCTGGAACCGGTTGCACCCGGATCAGCCGCCCCGCACGCCCTACTTGATCCAGGCGCTCGGAGACGCCGCCGGTCCCATCATCGCCGCCACCGATTACATGAAGATCGTGGCCGATCAGGTGGCGCCCTGGCTTCCCGGCCGGTTGAACTCGCTCGGCACGGACGGCTTCGGACGCAGCGACAACCGCGAGCACTTGCGGCGGCACTTCGAAGTGAACGCCGAGTCGATCGCCGCCGCCGCCCTCGCCGCTTTGGCCCGGCGCGGAGAGATGGACCCCTCCCAGGCCCGCCGCGGAATCGAGAAGTTGGGCGTGGATACCGAAAAGATCAACCCCGCCCGCGCCTGAACATGACCTGCGCCGGAACTCACCCAGCCGCGCCGCAGCCCATTCCCGACGTGCCACCCAAGACGGCTCTGATTCTGGCGGCGCTGGCGTTTCTGGCGGTGCTCTCCTACTGGCCGCTGCTCGCCGGCCAGCCCTTCATCGCCGACGACTACGACAACCTCTGGAAAGCCCGCTTCTACGCGCCGGTTTCCGGCTGGAAGGCCCTGAGCGCCGACCCGGTCCATTTCTTCCGCCCCGTGCTCCTGTTCCCCACCTATTGGCTCGACCGGCTGTTCGGTCCCTGGCCTCCGGCCTTCTACGCCTTCAGCATCTTTCTTCACATTGCAGTCACCTGGCTGATCTACGCGCTTGGAAGCTGGGAATGGATCGGCAGGAGAATCTCGGCGCCCGCGGCCGCCTTCTTTGCCGTGCAGGAAGGACACCAGGAGGCGGTCATGTGGTACTCGGCCGCCTACGAGCTGTTTCTGGCCTTCTTCGTTTTGGCGGGGTTTTTGGCCTGGATCTCCTGGCTCAAGAACTCCGAGCCGCGGCCCGGGCTGCACACCGCGGCTCTGCTGTGCTTCCTGCTGGCGCTGGCCTCCAAGGAATCGGCGGTGATGATGATTCCCTTGCTGCTCCTTCCCTTAGCGGTGGAGCCGGCCTGGCGGCGGCGCGGCCTTCGTGGGCTTCCGCCATTCCTGGTGCTGGCGGCGGCATGGTACGGCTGGATGTTCTTCGGCCCGGCCCGTTATCCCAGGCTTGGCGACGGCAGTTTTTCCCTGCGCGCTCCGTTTGCCGAAACCTGGCTCAATAGCTTCGCCCGGCTGCTCTGGCCGTATGGCTTGCTGGCCCTCATCGTGTTGCTCCTGTTGCGAGAGAGGCGCCAGATCCCGCGCCTAGCCTTCGCCGCCGCCTGGATTGCGATCGCGCTCGCGCCTTATTGCTTTCTGCTCTACATGCCCCGCATTCCGAGCCGCCAGACCTACCTGGCCAGCATCGGCCTGAGTTGGATCCTCGCGGCGGCTTTCGTCTCGCTTTGGGACCGTTACCCCGCCCGGCGCAAAGCCGTGGCCGTGGCCTTCGCCCTGGTGTTGGCGCTGAATATCGGATATTTATGGACCCGCAAGCGGAGCCAATATCTGGAGCGCGCGCGCCCCACTCAGGCTCTGATCGAATTCGGGCGGAAAAACCCTGGTCCTGTCCGGGTTGTGCGCTTTCCTTATCCTCAGGCGGTGGCCCTCGGCGCGTGGGTCATCGGCGCTCAGAGGCCCGCCGGTGAGTTGAGCTGGGAGATCGAAGGAGGGCCGCCCCAGGGCTTGTGGGACTTCCGCTTCGCTAGTCTTGGGCAGGCATCTGCTGATCCACCTCCCGCCACGCGCTGATCTTCAGGCGGCGGCAGACCCAGCAGAGGTCCTCGGACGAGAAGGGAGCTACGGGGGATCCGCAAACCACGCACTTCGAGCCGGAGCGCGAGCGTCCGGAGATGGCCTCTTGCCGGGCCCTTTCCAGCATCTCCTTGGGCACCACGCTCTCGCCCGTAGTGGGTGGTTTACGCTTCATCTAAATCCCTGCCTTTAATATAAACCAAAACTCGCCCGGTGTGCGCAGCCGAGGGAATCATGCGGCCTGCGGTTGTACTAGTACATAAGCCGCATCCAGCGAGGAGCCGCACCGCGGGCACTTCTGCCCAGGGCGCACGAACAGCCTCCTGCCGTTCGGCATCAAGTCTGCCTCCACCGTGTGGGTGCAGATCAGGCAATACACGGAGCCGCGTAGGGCTCGGTTCGCTTCCGCTTTCTTCTTCATTGCCGTTTCCTCCCAAGCCATGCTGTATCCTCACTGCATAAGACGCGCCGAGGGACATCCGGGATCGAAGAATTTTCGGCCTGCTCCTGCTAACCTGGATGTTTTACACACTCACCCTTATGAGCAAGACCGCATTCCTGTTTCCAGGTCAGGGATCCCAGTTCGCCGGCATGGGAAAGACCCTTGCCGCTGCATTCCCCTCAGCTCGCCGCATATTGGACGAAGCGGACCAGGCGCTCGGTTTCAGCCTTTCCACGCTCTGCTTCGAAGGACCGGAAGAAGCGTTGAAACTGACCGAGAACACTCAGCCGGCCATCCTGGCCGTCTCCACCGCCGCCTCGGCGGTGCTGGCCGAGCACGGCATTCGCCCCGATTACGTCGCCGGGCACAGCCTCGGCGAATACTCCGCCCTGGTCGCTGCCGGGAGCCTCCGCTTCGCCGACGCCCTCCGCCTCGTCCGCAACCGCGGCCGCTATATGCAGGAGGCCGTTCCGGTCGGCACGGGGGCCATGGCGGCCATCCTCAAGCTGCCGGCGGACCGTCTGGAGGAGATTCTCCAGCAGGCGGCCCAGGGCGAGGTCGTGACGGCCGCCAACCTGAACTCGCCGGATCAAGTCGTCATCGCCGGGCATGCCGGCGCCGTGGCCCGGGCGGTCGAGCTGGCCAAGGCGGCCGGGGCCAAGCGGGCCATTCCGCTGCCCGTTAGCGCCCCATTTCATTGCCCGCTGATGAAGCCCGCGCAGGAGCGCCTTAAGGCCGATCTCGACGCCGTTCCCTTCGCAGATCTGCGCGTGCCCCTGGTCAACAACTGGCAAGCGCGCGAGATCCGGACCGGCGCTGAGGCCCGGGAGGGTCTCTACCAGCAAGTGCCAAACCCGGTGCGCTGGGTGGACACGATCCGCTACCTGGTCGCTCAAGGCGTCGGCCGCTTCATTGAAGTCGGTCCGGGCTCCGTGCTCACAGGCCTGCTGCGGAACATCGAACCGGGCGCAAAAGGATTCAAGTTTGGGGAGGCGGCCGACCTCGACGCCCTGCGCTGAGGCGGCCCAGCTCCTGCCCGACTGCGTAAGACGGACATGCGCGTCCACATCTATCCGAACCGCGACGAGCTGGGCCGCGCCGCGGCGGAACAGGTTGCCGCCTGCCTCCGCCGTCTGATCCAGGACCGCGGCCGTGCGGTGGCCGTTTTCGCCTCGGCTCCTTCACAGACCGAGACTCTGCGGGAGCTTGCGGTTCAGCCGGGCATCGACTGGAGCCGCGTGACCGCTTTCCACCTGGACGAATACGTCGGCCTGGCCGAGGATCATCCGCAGTCCTTCCGGCGTTTCCTCCGGGAGCATCTTGCCAGCCGCGTGCCGCTGGCGGCGTTTCACGGCTTGCGCGGGGAAGCGTCCGATCCCGCCGCCGAATGCGGGCGCTACGCGTCCCTGCTGAGCGCCGACCCTCCTGACATTGCGCTCGTGGGCATCGGCGAAAACGGCCATCTGGCCTTCAACGATCCGCCGGTGGCCGACTTCCGCGATCCGCTCGACGTGAAGCTGGTGGAGTTGGATGAGATCTGCCGCCGCCAGCAGGTGCATGACGGCCTGTTCGCCCGCATCGAAGACGTGCCGCGGCTTGCCCTCACCCTAACCTTGCCGGCGATCTTGCGAATTCCGCGAATCTTTGCCGTCGTCCCCGGCGTCCGCAAGCGCCAGGCCGTGACCGCCGCCTTGCTGGGACCGGTCTCCACCGGTTGCCCGGCGTCCATCCTGCGCACGCACCCGGATGTCGATCTATTCCTCGACCGCGATTCCGCTCCGCCCGGCTGGCCGGATCAGCCGCCGCAGGCTCAAGACCGCTTGAGCGCCTGACACTCCTCCAAGGTCCACACCGGAACGGCGCCCGGCTTCGATGCCACCACCGCCCCCACCCGGTTGGCGAAATCCGCCACCTCGGCCAGCGGCCATCCCTCGGCTAAGCCGTGCACGAACGCGGCCGCGAAGGCGTCGCCGGAGCCTACCGTGTCCACCACCTTCACCCGATAGCCGGGCGACTCCACCCACTCCTCGCCCGCCAGCGCCGCACAGCCCTCTTCGCCCAGCGTGACGGCCAGAGCCTCCCAGCCGTAGCGCGCGCACCAATATCGGCAGGCCTTTTCCAACGAGGGAAAGGAAAGCCCAAACAAGCGGTTGATCTGCTCCATCTCTTCCCGGTTGAGCTTCACGGCGCTCGCCTCCATCATCAAGTCCTCCAGCAGGAAAACGTTGTAGGAGTCCTGCCGCAGATTGACGTCATAGAACCGGCGCGCCCCAGGACAGGCGTCCAACAGCAGGCGCACCTGGGCCTTCACCGCAGGCGCGGTCTGATGCAGCGTGCCGAACGCCACCACATCCGGCGAAAACTCCGCCAGTCTCTGCAACTCCTCGGGGCTCAAGCGGAACAGATCATAGGCCGCCGGCCGGTGAATCGTGAAGCTGGGAACCCCCGCCGCATCGAGCTCCACAGTGACGCGCCCCGTGGGAAGCTCCTGCACCGTATGGAGGAACTCGGTGGATACGTTGAGCTGCTGCGCCAGCCGGATCGCCTGGCGGCCTCGCTCGTCGTCGCCGACCGCGCTCAGGAAAACCACCTCGTGGCCCAGCCGCGCCGCATGAGCGGCGAAGTTGAACGGCGCCCCGCCCAAGCGCTCCTCCTCGCCGAATACGTCCCACAGAATCTCGCCGATGCTTGCGACCCGCATGGCTAACAGAGTAACAGCCCCGGACGCCCTTCGAGCGGGCGTGCTTGTGCAGCGGCCCGCCCGCGATGGCTGCGTGGGATCAACCGGCCGGCATCCTTGCTGAGGTTCTTCGCCGGATTTCCGTTTTAAACGTTCAGGTCCAACTTTGTAAGATTCTCCAACGTCTTTATTCATGCGGGTTCCAACAGGATCAACCCCTTCTCGAGCGCGAAACCCAATGGGGGAGAAACAGAATCAGCCGTTTCAGCTTTCCTTCAATGCTGCTTTGAAGGTCGATTTCCAAGGTTCGCGGATTACCTCCGACGGGGGCCTGATTCTGGTGCGGGGGTTGGACGAACGCTCGGCTTGGGAGAGCTCATCGAACAGCATTTGAGCGACCCCCGCTGCGGCAAGAACACCCAGTTTCCGCTGGCCGATCTGTTTCGGCAGTCCGTCTACAGCCGGCTGGCCGGTTACGCGGATATCAAAGACGCCGAGCAGCTTAGCCACGATCCGACCTTCCGGCTGATCGGCTCGGAGAAGATCTCACGAGCGTGGCGCGGCGCTGACTTCGCGGTTGCAGTCCTTCGAGACCGAGATGCTGGCCGAAGAGGGGAACTTCGCCGCCTTAGCGCAGATCAACCGGGAACTGATCGGCAGGGTGGAAGCCATCGATTCACCCTAGCGAGTGGTGCTGGACATGGATTCCACCGAGATTCCTGTTTACGGGGAGCAGGAGCACAGCGCTTACAACGGACATTTCGAATCCACCTGCGATCATCCGCTGCTCCTGTTCAACCGGGAGGGGGATTGTCTGGCGACCAAGTTGCGGCGCGGCAACGTCCATAGCGCCGAGGGTTGGGAGGAACTGCTGTTGCCGGAGATTGATCGGCAACAGAAGCAGGGCGAGCAGGTGGTGTTCCGGGGCGGGCCCAGAAGGCGCCCCGGCGTTGACAGCGCCGGCGGGATAGCGCGGACCAAGGCAGCCGCGACCAAAGCCGGGCGGTCAGAATTCGAGCTTTTAGAGTGCGGGAGCATGGGGAGGTGTCCTTAGAAGTGCCCTTCGGACCGTTTTTTCGGCGCTCGAGCTGCCTGGAGGCCGCAGAAGCGCCCCATCCGGGGCCGTGCCAAAGGGGGAGGTACGCAAAGAATGATGTGGGGCTTGACACGTGTGGGGAGGGTGGGTGTATATCTCTTGTGTCGGGGACTCCAAAATGGAAATTGCCATTGACAGCGACCTGGCCGAGGCGGTAAATAAAAACGGCTATTAGTGAGTACTTGACGCGTGCGGGAGTGCAACCTGGAACGCTCCGTTCACCAGATATTGGGCCGACGCGTGGCGCTTCAAAAGCTGAGAAGAAGCGCGCCCTTGATCATTTTACTCTCGTTCCTGATGTGCTATCGCATGACCGTGCCAAAGCACATCGGTGACACAATTTGGTACGCCAATGATGTAATTGGCCACGTCCAGGGCCGCGAAACACAGTTCTGGGAGTTTGGCCACCTGCTGTGGCGCCCCTGGGGGTACGTCGGTTATGCGCTGCTCGGCGCCCGGTACCAGCAGGCGCTCAGCGATATGCCGACGCAGGCCGTAGCTCGCTTTCTTATACAGACGAATTTCATCTGTTCAGCCGCAGCGCTACTGTTTCTGCTGTTTCTCTTGCGAAAAGCAGCCCGCGCATGGGTCGCAGGAGCGGTTGTATTCGCAATGAGTTGCTCGCTTCCCTTTCTGAATTACAGCCACTCAGGCGCTCCGTACATCCCGGCATTAATGTTTTCCGCGCTCGCGCTGCTGTTGCTGACAACAGCAGTGGAGCACTCGAAGGGTGGACGCTGGTGTGCTATCCTAGCCGGCGTTTCGTTCGCGATCGCTTGCGCCCTATGGTTCCCTTTCAGTTTTAGCGGCCTTGGAATGGTGGCGACGCTCTATCTGTGGCCTTCACGCGACTCGGACGTAATGAACACGCAAGGCCCAGTCCGGCGCCAACTGATGGCTAGCTTTCTGCTAGCGCTGGTCGCCTCGTCCTGTTTTCTTTTCGCCGCCGGAGCCGCTGCGAAGGGCATCCGAAGCTTCAATCAACTGTCGCAATGGGTGCTGGAATCGGACAATGAATGGTCCCAGTCGAACACTGCGGTGCGGGCCATCACCGGTCTGCCGCGCTCGATCTGGGACTTGGGAAACGATACCATCCTTCTGAAGCGCTGGGTCTTCTCTGATCCTTACAATCCGGTGCATATCTCGACGCTGGTTTTCAGCCTGGGCGTGAAATTAGCAGCCTTTTATCTCGCCATTGGCGCCGCGCTTTGGGCGCTTTGGAAGGACCAGCGCGCGTTGCTGTTCATGCTGACTGCCGCGGGCCTTCCTGTACTGTTATTCGCGATCGTGATATTTGAACCAAGCTCTTCTGAACGCTTCCTTCCCGTGTTCCCGTTCGCTTTTCTTGTATTTGCCGTTGTCCTAGACAGGTCACGCCGCCATGTCGTTGCCTCCGCCTTTATCGCTATCCTCCTAGCCGGCAGCACTGTGCTCAACTTGGCAGAGCATGGGAGGATGTCGGCAGGCGCTGGCCGCACGGAGACGATGAAAAGAATCCAGGCACTGAACAGCAACGTCCAGCCTGGTGCGCTTGTCTGGGTGGTGACAATGAGAGATGATCTATATAGTTTTCGCGCCACTAATCCGCTGGACAAGATGATGGCAAGCTCGCGTTTCCGCTTGACGTATGCGGTCGAAGTGGCGTCGCGGAGGACCCAGCGATGGCGAACTGTGTTTGCTGAGCAAACGCTGGAGCAGTGGGCACAACACCGGGAAGTATGGTTCTCTGAACGTCTGCTCGCGCAGCGCCCCGAGGCTCATTGGCTATGGGTGGAAGGGGACGACCGAAGAATCCGCTGGTCTGATCTGCCAGTAGCGTTTGGTCAACTTGAAACCGACTTGAAGATCCAGATGGGCGGCGATGGGTTTCTTCGTCTGGCAGAAAGTCAAGCGAATCGCGATCGGTTGGCCCAATGGGCGAAGGCGCTCTGTACTAATAACCCGTAGATTCTCTTCTTCCCGCGAAGATTTTTATGCCGCCACGGGAACGAGTTGCCGGCGAGACCACAGCCGCCACGCCTGTTTGGTTGCGGCTATGCGGCGCAGTGTACTTATAGTTAATGCACTTACTGTTTGCCGAGAAACACTTTTGTGACCGCAAACCGGCCAGTGCGCACGCGATCCCCAATCAGCAGTTCAGGCGTCTCGGAGAACAGCGTGACGTCCGCCTCGTGAAGAACCCACACGGGAAGAAATTCGGCGTTTGTGACATCCGTGCTCGTCATCCGGAACCCGGATGACCTCGCCTCAAATCGAAGCCGGGGCGCGCCGCGCGCCATCAAACCTCAAAGTTGCCTTGAGCCGGCTCATAATTCTGTGCGTTGTTGAGTTCAAGCCGCAGTGCTGCCCGGTCCAGAACCTTCATGAAGGGGGGAATGCGAAAAGCGGGGCGAGGGTCCGTGCCAGGCATCGCCATCACCCATGCGCCCCTTGGAGGCTTGGCAGCCGCAAGAGCTTGCTGAACAGCCTCTGCCTTGGCCGAAACCGCAAACGATTCCCGGATCACGGCCGCGCTTTGTATGCCCAGCAGCGCCAGCAGGATCGGGGAAAGAAAGGGGAGCCAACGCTTTCGCCGGAGAGATTCAAACGCCTCCGCCGTGAGGGGAAGGGCAAGCAGCACGGCGCAGATGCGCCATCTTGAGGATGTGTAGCTGCCGCTGCCAATCACGTCCGGCGCGGCACACGACCCGAGTACGCTGATGAGAAGGAAAACCTCGATCCCTCTCCAGTTCCCCTCCGCCAGCCGCACACGCCATCTGTGCGCCAGCCCCATCCATACCAAAAACATCACGCTCAGGCCCGCGGCCAAGCCGCTCCAACTGAAGGAGAGAAAAGCATCGCCGATGACCCATCCGGCTGCGGCCTTGAGTACGCCATGCCAGCCGCTGGTCCAGGAGATGTCCCCTTGCCCGCCCGCGCCCAAGGCAAGCTCCAAGACGATCAGCAGCGTGAAGGGAACACAAACGGCGAGCAACCAAGGCGGAGATTCCTTTCGGAGGACACGCCAACCGATTAAGAATCCCAACAGGGCTGTGGCCAGGGCGAATGTAAAGAGGTGGGCGGCATACAGGAGCAAGAGCAGCAAGACCACGTTCCGCCAGAAACCGCGGCTTCCCCAACGGTGCACGGCATTGGAAAAGACCAAGAAGACAGCAAGCGACAAGCTAAAGTCGTAGAATCCCATCCATAGGAACCAGTTACTGGCAAACCAACCGGCCGTGGCGGCGGCGAGCGGAACGTCGGCTGCTTGGCGGATCGTGAAAAACCAGGTCGTCGCGCAGAGCAGCGTGATCAAAGTAAACCAGACTCGCTCTGCCCGCTCCCAGCCAATCATAGGCCCTAGGAATCGGAGTGCGGTATCGGTTGCGAAGTTGGAACGCGGCATGGCGCGCAACTTGTAATAGGAAGAGAAGGGTTCGATCCCCGCGCGTGTTTGGAATGCGAGATAGCTGTTGTAAAC
>Ga0078972_1001309_pt1 | contig 94609 bp, 101 predicted proteins | sample YelNatPaOPGAMG01_FD_67568 | JGI IMG/M metagenome (GOLD analysis project Ga0078972, IMG submission 67568) | Hot spring thermophilic microbial communities from Obsidian Pool, Yellowstone National Park, USA - OP-RAMG-01 (SPADES assembly) (version 2) | ecosystem: Environmental > Aquatic > Thermal... | reverse complement strand
TGGCGTTGTATTCAATTTCAACGCCTTCAACTGATTTTGAATCTATTACACTCATGATATTAACAGTAATTCACATAATTAATAAATCTTTTTTTAGGTTGACGTTGAATTAACTGTTCTAAAACCTGAAATAGTGAAAAAAAAAGCTTTTTTTTTCGCTTGCCTTAAAAATTAATTAAACTTTACAACTGTTGCTTTTTACAATAACCGTTTTTCCAGCTCTCGCGTTTCAAAACGCTTCAACTGTTTTTTTTAAAGCTAATGCTCCGATCGGGATTTGAACCCGAGTCTTAGGCTTGAGAAGCCCATATCCTTAGCCGGACTAGACGATCGGAGCTAAACTGTTTTTAAGCGATAAACTTTTTTATTCTTATTGATTAACAATTGAACATGAATTTAAAAAAAGGAAAAGAGTTAGTGAGGCTGGCCAGGCAGAGCGTAACCACTTTTTTTAAAAATGAAACCCCGAAACTTAAAAAAAGCGTGGGAGTGGACGGGGTTTTCGTCACAATAGAATCCCACCCTTCTCTTGAATTAAGAGGTTGCATAGGCTTTGTTTCAAAAGTCGACTTAAACGAGGGAGTGTTCCAAGCTGCTAGAGAAGCCGCTTTTCATGATTTCAGGTTCGAGCCTTTACAAGAAAGCGAGTTGAGCAGCGTGGTTTTCGAGGTTAGCGTTTTATCAAAACGAGTTGAGATTAAAAACCCTGATGAAATAAAAGTAGGGTTGCACGGCTTGATTGTCGAAAAAAACGGGGTGAGCGGTTTGCTTTTACCTCAAGTTGCTGTCGAATATGGTTGGAATTCAAAAGAGTTTTTAAAGCATTGTTTTTTAAAAGCCGGCTTAAGTTTTGAAAAAGATTTAAAAGACTCTCATATTTACGTTTTCACAGCTGAGGCTTTCAGAGAAGAATCGCCAAATGGAAAAATTTCAAGAGTTGAATTAAATGACTAGTGAAACAATAAAAAATTTGTCAAACTTACTATCAAATCAAATTTTAGACCTTTCAAATCCTGGTTTTGTTATAACTCGATTTGGAGTTAACATTTCTAAGCGCGACTTTATGGTTCCTGAAGATTTTCTGTGCTTGCTGGAGGAAAATACTATTAAAGAAAAAGGAGAAGAAGGAAAAAAATTTTTATACTATGTCGGCAAATGCTTTGGTTATCATTTCGGTTCAGTATCATCCTTCCCTAACATCAAAAATAAAAATTATTCCGAAGAAGAAATAAAAATTTTATTTTCAGATTTTTTAAAAATGATAAGAAACACGTGGGGTGAAGAATTAATCCCTAAGAATTTAGATTTTAAACAAAAAAAAGTTCAATTCTTTTTTAAAAATTTTATTGTTTTCAGGAAAAATGGTTTAGGCTATTCTATTTGTGATGGCGCTGGAACTGGCCTTTTTGATTTTTTTGTTGACGATGATAAATGTGAAGGCGTTAGAATTGTTTTAAATAAAAAAGAATTCTTAGTAAACGTTTCTCATACTGATTTTTACCTTCCTGTGGAAAAATATTCCATAAACATTAGTGAAACTTCAATATTAAATAAAATTGTGAAAGTGAATAAGAACAGTTTAAAAGAATTGCTTGATTCTAAATTTATGATTTATAAAACGAATAGTTTTTTTGTAGGGGATTTATGTTTTTTTGAGTGTGAAATTAGTTTTTTATATATTTTAGAGTTTGAATTCAATAAAAAAGGCTGGAGTGATTTACTATTCAATTCTGCTTTAAGCTTTTCTAAAAATTTATCTTCAACCATTCTGAATAATTTTTCAAACAAAAACGATAAACTATTTTTTGCTTCTAATTTCTTTAGCGCTTTAGGGTTGGGTGATGTTGATTTTTTTTCAAATAAAGTCATTTGCAGGTTTTTTCCATTTCACCCTCTAGCAAGAGAAATTGATTTTACTTTATTCAAAGGAATTTTTTCAGGTGTTTTGTCATATATTTTTGAAGAAGATATTATTCTAAAAAAAACCGAGATATCGATTGATGATAATTTAACAATTAAATTTGAAAAATAGGTGTTATTTCAAAATGAATTTAATAAAAAAAATTATTCTAGGAAGTAATGTTAAAATTTTACCTCTTGCATTAGGTATAACTTTTTTTGGAATTATACTCTCTAACAATTATAATAATTTTGCTTTATTATTAAGTGGTCTTTTTACAATTGCTTTTGTTTATTTATTTAATACTTTTTGTGATATTGAAGAAGATAAATTTAACAAAGTAGCTTATACTGTTTCTTCTCCTTTTGAACGTTTTATTTTAAAAATTGTACTTGTTTTATATCTTATTTTAAGTTTATTCTTCTCATTAATTTCTAGTATTATCTCTTTTGCATTTATTTTGCTGATTGTTTTACTCGGTTTTTTTTATTCTTTTAAAATTAAGGGTTTTAGATTTAAAAACATACTTCTAGTCAAAAACATAGTTACTTCTCTTGGTTGGTCTTTGTTGATTTTTGTTGGTTCTATGCAGTTAAATATATTAACTTTTTTTTCAGCTTTACTAATTTTTATAATTTTATTTACCGCTAGCAGTTTAGCTGATATTGAGGATATGAAAGGAGATTTAAAGGTAGGAATTATAACTCTGCCTGCTATTCTTGGTATTCGCAGGTTTTCTTATCTAATATTACTCATTCAATGTAGTGGTATTTTACTTGTTTTGCTTTCTATTCTGTATAATTTTCCATCTTATTTAATATTTATAGCACTGGTTTATTGCGTTTACGCGGTTGGCACTTTATACGGTTTTAGACATTGTTTAAAAAGAAAAGAAATAAACGTAAAGTGTTGGCGTAAAACCACTATTGTTCTTATTTTAATTGCTGGTTTAATCATTCTTGCGATGGACTTTTTTGTTTTCTTTAATCTATGAAGTTTATGAGTTAAGTTAATTAAATTTAACTTACTTTTTCAATTCATTATTTTTTATCGTATTCGACTTCAATCCCGGTTTTTGTGAAGTCCATACTGAAAATTCCAGAGTTAATCGCCGTCCTCCTCATCTTCACAACCTGAAGCGTCCTCTCCGCTTGAGAACCTATCGTAATCTTTTTAAGACTTATCACACCATCACAAACAAACTCTGAAATCCCATCTTTTGAATACCTATTCTCACTATCCTCAACTTCAGAAGTTAGCAACGCGGTAATATTATTCAATTGCAATTCCCTCACAAAATCAAGCACAAGCCTTCTCACTATAACCCCATCCCATTCAACAGGAATATTAATAATTCTATCATTGAAGAAAATTCGCTGTTCAGTAGGAGTTTTTTCAAGCGTGGTAAGCTTTTGAATCTGATGAGCGTATAAATTAAAAGTTGAAAGCGAGTCCACCGCCATACGCTGAGGCTTGAAATCATTAATAACCTTTTTAATCTTTTCATACATAGCGCCTAAAGTTTCAGATTGAATATTTTCTATAACAAGCTTTTTTTCTTTTTCAAATTTTTTTAAATCCCACCCGAATTCCATCGCTTGTTCATAAATCTGCTTTTTATCCTCTTCAAAAGTCACGTAAAACCCTCTCTCCCCCTTTTTAATTCCATTTACTATAAATTGAAGGCATAAAATCGTCTTCCCATTTCCAGGGCCGCCTGAAACAAGCACGACAGAGTCTTTTGGAATTCCCCCATTTAAAATCTTATCCAAGTTTCTAATGTAAGTCTTAACTCTTTCAACCATTACCTCACACCTCTCTATTATATGTTATTTTAACCGGTTAATTTAAATTACTTTTCGTAAATCTTTTAAAATGTTGAACTCCGCTATAAATATTTTAAAAAGATTTAAAACGAAAAATTTAAGTTTACTTAACCTTAACGAACCAGACTCCTTTCTTTTTAAAAACAACGTTAAACTTAAATAATTGCACGTTCACTCTTTTTAAATTGCAATTCAGCAGGCTTGGTTATAAAGGTGGTTTGAAAGTGCGTTTTTTCAAGCACGGGGACGTTCTAGCTATAGTACTCCCAGAAGATTTAAGAAAAGCTAACAACATTTCCGAAAACGACGAGTACGAGTTTTTCGAGCTCAGTAAAGGTTTTTTCATACTCGCAAGCAAAAAAGAAGTAGGTGAGAACATCAAAAAAGAAGCGCTGGCGAAAATAATGAAAATAGCTAAACCTGTTGAAAATCAATCTGAAAATCAACCTGAAGCTGACTTCAGTTTTGCAATCCTATCAGATGAAGAAGTTAACCAAAGAAAACAGTTTTTTGAAGAGGGTATTAAAAAAGGTGATTTGATAGGAGTTAAAAGTTTCGACGGCAAGAATTACATCGCGTCAAAGAAATTCTTCGACTTCGCCTGCAAAAAAATATTCAAACTAACTTCAAGCTTCAACCTTGAAAACGCGGCTAAAGAGTTAAACATCAGCATCGACGGTCTTAAAACCGCTTTAATGATACTTAAAGACAGAGGGGAAGTCGTAGAAAAAAAGAAAAACCTTTTCTCCCTTGTTAAATAAAACCTTAAAAAGTGGTTAAACTTTGAAATATGTTTTCGTCCTCGACTCTGAAAACAACGACACTTCCAAACTGTTAAAGCTTGAAGAAGGCAAGCTTGTAATATTCATACCAGTTCAAACAGAACTTATAACCATTGAAATGGAAGATGATCTAAACAAAAAAATAAAAAAAGCCGAAGAAATTAAAAACGCTTTAAACAATAAAATAAACTGCGAGATAATTGTAGGGTGGGGTGAAAGCGTTGAAAACGTGCTTAAAAGAGAAGACGCTGTTCTAATTTAAAAAAAAACTAACCTCGCCCTTAATTACTTTTAAGAATTTAAAGCTTAATTTGAAGGAGAAGCTCAACCACTATCAACGCGATACATAAACCCATCACAAGTTTAGGGTCAATTTGAATCTTACTAGTCTTAACATCATAAAATCTTGTAATGCCAGCCATTGACGGCGGGCTGGTTATTTTTTGAGGCATACAATTTCTTATGAAAAGCATTCTATTTAAATCTTTTCATCCTTAAAACTTATCATGAAAAGCAGCGACGTTATTGGATTTCTTGTTTTCATATTCTTAATTCTCGTATTATTATTTGTTTTAACTAAAACAAGAATAATATACCCCTCCTCAATACCTTTCTGGCAGAATATTTACTGCAACGTATTCGTGCAACACCATGGTTCTATAGCAATAGTGTACGGTTCTGACGGTATTGGAAACGTTAACCTTTTAACAAACATGATACAACAAGTAAACCCAAATTTAGTGGTCGAGCCTATAAGCGTTTCAAGTTTAAGCCCAGGCTTGCTTTCCAATTACGATCTCGTTATCCTTGACCACGTTAAAACAGTCTCGTTCACAAGTGTTTTAGATGTTGAAGACTATTTAAACGCTGGCGGGCAATTGTTATGGATTGGAGATGCTTTCTCCAACCAAATCCTAACTCCAAGCGATCTCGCCGCAGCGAAACTTGAAAACCAAACAAGGCCTTTTTATTATGAGAATTTAACAAGTCAAGCTAAAAAACAAGTTGGGTTTGGAACGTTCGGGTCGAAATACTTATTCGCTTATTACTTAGGTGAGAATTTCTTCAACGCCACTTTCAACATAGACGCTCCTCAAAATTATCTTGTAAGCGGTTTAAAGTCAGGCGAGAAAGTAAGTTTAGACGCTGCTCTAGTAAACCTTTACTCCTCTCCAACCCAAACAAGAGTGGCTGACATTGCAATTGGAAATCAAACCTACCCAGCGGTTTTAATAGAAAAAAGCGTTGGCTCCTTAATAGTTTACACGGCATTCCCACCTGAAGAGTACAACAGCACCGTGTTTACGAGCAACATAATAAACTATCTAGTGCCCTGCTAACCCACTCGTAATCGAAAACTCCGCGTGGTAACGCTAAAAATATGTTTAAATAAAAAGGACAAAATGTTTTTAAATAGTATGCTCCCTATAATCTACAGTGATTTTTTATGAAAAAAGGTCAAAGTAAATTTAATTGGGAAAACTCAATTCCATTAATTCTAATAATACTGCTTGCTATATTCTTAGCGGCAAAGTTCGGCGTTATAAACTTAAGCACTATTCCAGTTGTTGGAGGGTTGTTCCCCCAACCTTCAATAAGAGTAGGAATTGTAGGGCAAGGAAGCCCTGGACTGGTAAGCATGCTTCAAGGTATTGACTTCGTACAAAGAGGTATAACAGTTTACCCTAACCTTGACCCTTCAACAGCACAGTACACTTTAAACAACTTTCAAATAATAATACTGCAAAACACTCCATACTGCAGTTATGGGTTGAGGTACGCTTTAGCACAATGGGTTAGAAACGGAGGAAAACTCATTGTTATAGGTAACGCTTGCACTCAAGTTCCCAACGATCCGACGAGCGTTGGCTGGAACGTTGGCGTTAACAGCCTCGGCAGTGTAATGCCCGTGACATACGGTGGTTTAACAACAAGTATGGTTTACACTCCAACCTACTTTGCGAATGGAGTTTTAACTAATTTAAACCCTTCAAGCCCTATATTCGGAGGAGCTGGAGTTGAAGCGCCTGGAACTAAAAACTTTGCTTTCAGCGGTTACGTCACACCTGTTTTCCCAACCGCTACCAACAGTCAAGTTGATGCTGTTGTTAACACTGGAACTGGAAGCCAAACATTATACGCGATAGTTGAAACTCAAGGTTTATTACAACTAGGAAAAGTGATTTACTTCAGCTTCGACCCTGGAACTACAAGTGAGAGTCTTGTTTACCAAACCATTCTTTACCTTTCACAAGCCAGTGGTTAGTCTTGAAAGCATTTGAGTTAAAACCTGAAATTATAATCATAGCAATTGTAATTTTAGTTTTAATTCTAGCTGGCTTGGGAGTTGTAAACATTCCATTCCTTTCTCAATCAAAAATAATAAGAGTAGTGGTGATAGGTAACGATTCGAATTTATTCAACATACTAAGCAACTCAACTTTTGTGACAAACCACGTTTACGCTTTCCAAATATCCTCTGAAGGAGCGGAGTACTCGCTTAAAAATTTCGATGTTGTGATACTAAGCGGAACACCTTACTGCAGCGTTGATTTAAGGCAAGCGCTGGCAAACTGGGTTGTTAACGGAGGAAAGCTCATTGTTATAGGCGACGCTTGCACTCTCGTTCAAGGAGATTCTAAAGCGATAGGCTGGGGAATTGGAGTTAACGGGCTTGGAACCATCATGCCTGTAAACTATGGAGGTTGGAATGGCAGTGAAATAAGCTACGGGAATGTTCAACTTCAAAACGCTGAATTTCAAGTCCAAGATATTAAAAACCCTGTTTTCGGAGGCGGGGCTGCGCCTGGAACTAAAAACTTTGCTTTCACCGGGAACGTCACGCTAGTAACCCCCACTGCTAAAAGCAATATCCTTTCCTTCATATCTTCTAATAATAACCAGTATTACGGAATGGTTGAAAGCCAAGGAATGTTCCAATTCGGAAAAGTGATTTACTTCAGCTTCGACCCTATTTACTCTCAAACCCTTCTTTACAACACTATTCTTTACATTTCAGGGCACAGCGGGTGAATCATTTTAAGTTTAAAAATAAAAAAGGAAAAGTTTTTTAAGCGTTGAAGTTTAAAACAAGTTTCAAGTTTTTTTAAAACTATACAGAGGTGTCGGAAAAAAATGGAAGAAGGACAAAAAGACGAGAATACAATCTACGTTGGGAAGAAAAGCGTTATGAGTTACGTGCTCGCTGTAGTAACTCAATTTAATCAAGGCGCGTCGGAAGTGAGGTTAAAAGCGAGAGGCAGAAGCATGAGTATTGCAATAGACGCTAGTCAAATAATTAAAAACCGCTTCATACCTAACCTTCAATTCAAAGAAATCAAACTTGGAACAGAAGAACTTACCTCTGAAGATGGGAGTACGAGTAAAGTTTCTTCAATAGAAATAATAATGACCAAAGGTTAAAAGCGAAAAACCTCCTTTATTTTTTAATTTTTTTTCAATTTTCCACTTCCCCCTCAAAATCTTTTTTAATGAATTTTTAAATGACCCGGTTTTCACGACAGAAAGGCCTTGTTGATTTTTCAAGTTCAACCATTTTAATCGTAGGTGTTGGCGGTGTTGGAAGTTGGGCTTCACTTCAACTTGTTGAAATGGGGGTTAAAAAACTAGTGTTATTTGATTGGGATTTAGTTGAAGAGTGCAATCTTTCAAGACAATTCTTTGTTGAGAAAAGCATTGGAAAACCCAAAGCCTTAGAACTTAAAAAAACACTTGAAAAAATAAACAAGAACGTTGAAATTGACGCTCGCGTTGAAAAATTCACTGGAAGCGAAGATTTAAAAGTTGACTTTATATTAGACGGGAGTGACAACCGCGCTGCGAGACTTTCAATAGACTATTTTTCAAACAAAAATAAAACCCCTTGGATATTCTGCGGTGTGAACGGTTTTGAATTCATGCTTTCAACTTTCATTCCACTTAAAACCAAGCCTTTTAAAGAGTGGAAGTCAACTGAAAAAAACGGTTGCCCTACAGTGACAGCCTCCACTGTAATGGCAGCTTCAAGCGTTCAAGTTTCAGAACTCGCCTCCCTAATGAAAGGAAAACCATCTTTCGCTGGAAAGCTTTTCTACGCTGACTTAAAGTCAATGACTTTTAAAAAAATTAAAATATGAAAAAAAACGCTTTCAACCCGAGCGCTTAAAACTTTTAAAATGCTCTTTAAAACCCGCTCGTAGTGGGAATCAAAACAAAGTTTTAAATCTAACCACGTTCAAATTAAAATCATGAACAAGCTTCTGCTCGTGTGGATTGCAGCTTTAATTTTGCTTATAATCATACTCGCCTCGCCTTTAATGTTTCAACTCTCAAGCCAAACTTCAAATAATTCAAATTCAACTAAACCCAAACCCTTAGTTGGTTTGATAGGTATTAAAGAACCTCCTGTTTTAAACTCGTCGCTTACTTTTCAACAAGTTCCAACCGTTAACTATTCACTAAATGATTACTCTATTATATTGATAGCTAATTCAACTTATTGCGACCTCGCTTTAAGGTACGCTTTAGCACAGTGGGTTAGAAACGGAGGTAAGCTTATAATCTCTGGAGATTCATGCACTCAAATTCCAAGCGATCCGGCGAGCGTTGGCTGGAACGTGGGCGTTAACAGCCTCGGCAGTGTAATGCCAGTTATCTTCGGTGGTGTCACAACATCACCTATTAACTCCACTCAACAGTCGATCAACATTGAAAACGGTGTTTTTGAAATAGTTGATTATTCAAGTTTTGCTTTTAATAACTTTTCCAGTTTTAACTTTTCAGGAAACGTTACCATAGTATACCCTTTCAATGGAAAAGTTTTAGGCTTGATAACTTTTAAGAATAACCATCAAAACCAAACTGAAAACCAAAGTTTCTACGCGATAGTTAAAAGCTTAAACTATAACGTTTTTTACCTCTCTTTCAACCCTTCTCTTGAACCGCAAATAACACAAAACATATTAAACGGGTTGGCAGGTTAAAACCTTTTTTTTTACAGTCTGGAAAAAAATTGTAGGGGGGGAATTTTTTTTCAACGCTCACCCCCCTTTTCTTCTAGAGGTTTCCACTTTTTTCAAGCGGGGTTTAAAAACTTAACCTTCACAATTAGTTTTTTTTAATCAAAAAGATTTTAAATAAACAAAGCATAATGAAAAAGATTAGTGGACAAGACTGGCAAAACCATAAAACCAAAAGCTAAAACTCATAATTCAAAGATTAAAAAGAGCGTCGCACTTGTCATCGTAATAATCATAGTTTTAACTGCAAGTGTAAGTTTATACTATCTTTTAAACAATAAAAAACAATCAATTCAAACAAGCGAGTTAACACCCGCCCCTTCAGTGATAACCTCAATCAACACTTCAAACAACACTATCAAAACCACGCTCCCCTCTAATAACACGCTAAACCAAAACGTTTCAATTTTAAACAACTCTTCAACTTTAAACGCTTCAACACCATCTGAAGAGTTGAACGCGACTCAACAAGTAAATCAAACAGTTAATCAAACGGTTAATTACACTGAACTTTGTTTAAACAATAGTGTTTACGTGGGTAACTTCAACTTAGCCACGCGTAATTTAAACTATTCATGGGCGCCTTACTACGGGGTTTTCTACGTGAGAGTGTTTGTTGACTACAGCGATAAACTTGGAAAGCCTTTCGCTGACGTGAGCGAGGTTTTAGCGTTTAACGGGACTGACTGCAGTTACACTCCTGTTTTTCAAGGGCAGACTGTAGTACTCCCAGCATGTAAGTTCATAATGAAAGTTAACTCGATATCACTTGTCGGCGGGGTTTGGGTTGCAAATGTTGATATCTCCCATTGTTAAAGTTTTACAGCGGAAGAGATTTATAGAAGTTAATCCTAATATTTTAAAAGGTGGTCTCTGATGGATTTAAAGCATTTTGACATGTTTTTGGCTTTCGTTGTGAGGAACGATCGTTTTCTCAAAAAAAGAGAGACGAGTTTCACCCAGAAAGAGCTTGACTATTGGAAGAAAATAACAACAGAAATAGTAAGAAGAATATCTAAAAAACTTTCAACAGGTTTTGAAATTAAAAACGATGACTCGAGAAAAAAACTCGCGAGAGAAATTAAAAAAACCTTCAAAAAAGCTTCATTTAAACAAATACTACTTATAATTGAAAAATATGATTCTTTTGTGGAAGCGGTTAGAGAAGGTAAAGATCAAAAACGAGTTAAAATACCAATTCAAGAGGGGGATAAGTACTACACTCCCGCAAGGCGTTAAACTTCTATTTTAGGAAATAAAATAAACCTCTCCCCGTTCTTACCGGTTGTTGAAGCGCTCCACTCTAAAGACTTACTCTCCACTCCAAGCTGTTTTCTAATCTCAACAGCTTTTCCAGGCATGAAAGGCTCAAGTAAAACAGATATCACCCTTAAACTTTCAATTAAATTATAAATTATCGTAGGCCTTTCAAGTTCATTGCTCCACGGCTTTTTATCATTCACATACTTATTACACTGTTTAATTAAAACCCAAACCTCTTTAAGAGCCTTGTCAACCTCGTAATTATTCATTAAACTTATAAAATCACGTGTTGTTCTTTCAACCGCTTGCTTTAAATCCTGCCTTTCAGGTTTTGGAATTTCAGAGTTAAAATACTTTTCACTCATCACCATCGTCCTGTTCAAAAGATTTCCAAGCTCCTCGCCTAAATCATTATTCACTGTTTGAATAAAATCCCTTTCATCAAAACTAGCGTCCCCGCTTAAAGTCATTTCCTTTAAAAGATAATACCTAACCTGGTCTAAACCAAACCTCTCAACAAGGTTAAGCGGGTTTACCGTGTTACCCTTACTTTTACTCATCTTCTCTTTACCGACAACCCAAAAATTTGTTGTAAGCATTTTTTCAGGTGGTTTTAAATTCAAAGCGAAAAGCATTGCAATCCAATACACCGCGTGGAACCTAGCTATATCCTTTCCCATTACTTGAACATCAGCAGGCCAGTAACCTTCAAAACCACCGTCAGGATAGCCTATAGCGCTTAAATAATTCAAAAGAGCGTCAAACCACACGTAAACAGTATGACTCTCATCAAAAGGAGCTTTAACACCCCATTTTAATTTACTTCTCGTGATGCTTAAATCTTTCAACCCATTCTTGAAAAAATTAAGCATTTCACTCTTCCTATACTCTGGAATTATATGACCCTCTTCTGAAATCCACTCTCTCACTTTATCCTCGTAACGACTCATTCTAAAGAAATAAGACTCTTCTTTTTTTCTCACAACCTCCTTACCGCATGAAGGGCACTTACCATCCTTTAACTCGTTATCATCAAGATAAGTCTCGCATGAAATACAATACCACCCGTCATAAAACCCCTTGTAAACATCCCCTTTCTCGTAAATCATGGTTAAAACTTTTCTAACGGTTCGCTCATGATTTTTATCACTTGTCCTTATAAAATAATCATTTGAAATACCAAGCTTATCCCAACTCTCCTTAAAACTACTCGCCATTAAATCCACAAATTTTTCCACGCTAACACTCTTCTCTAAAGCAGTTTTTTCAATTTTCTCGCCATGCTCATCAGTACCAGTTAAAAAAAACACTTCCCTCCCTTGAATTCTTTTAAACCTTGCAATACAGTCCGCTAAAAACATTGTATAAGCGTGACCAATATGCGGCTTGTCATTAACATAGAAAATAGGAGTTGTAATGTAAAATTTTTTCATACAATTTAATTGCACTGTAAAATTTAAAATAAGTTTTCATTGCTTTTGTTAAAATAAACCCTACTTAAATATTTTTATCAATGTGAAACGAGAGTTTAACACTTGAAAAGTGGAGGGGGGAATAGTTTTTCATTGAAAAACCCGTCACGTTCAAAGGAAGCGTCACCTCGTCGCTTTAAATTGTTTTAAAGAAAAAATTTTTCTTTTCAACTTTTTAGTAATTTGAATAAACTTTTTAAACTTTGTTTTTTTAAAAGTTTTAACAATGAATAAAAACCTTACTTTTATCGTGGGTTGTTTCTCCATTATTTTATTAGCAGGTTCTTTCATTTATTTTTTATCAAATGAATGGTTTTTCTCAGACTCGCTTACAGAAGCGCTTGCTATACTAGTGCCTTTAATTGTTTTAATGTTTTTCACGTTCACTCTGTTTCGAAGTGTTAAAAAACATCGCTGAAAAACAAGTATTGCTGAGCATACCCAGCGTAAGCGCCGAATCTTTTAACAGCAAACTCTTGAATGTTTCTCTCCCTGTGATAAAATTTTTTCATCACATTTTCAATATGAACGTCAACAGGGAAAGCTTCGTTAAAATCAAGACTGAAAAGCATTACACACTTACCCACTTTATCACCCACTCCAGGCAAGCTTTTAAGCTCTTCCAAAGCACTGTCAAATTTTCTCCCCTTAATTTTTCTAAGATCAAACCCGCTAGCTACGATTTCTGAGGTTTCTTTAACGTACTTGCTTCTATACCCGAACCCCATTTTCCTGAAATCGCTTTCCGAAAGTTTTGAAAGAGTTTCAGCTGAAGGGAAACCATCATTCAAACTATAAAGGGTTTCAATTCTTTTTCTTATAGTTTTTATTGAAGAGTTCTGTGAAATTATAAAAGAGATAAGGCACTCCCAAGGTTCTTGTCTTAAAATTCTTAAACCTCTATACTTTTTGAAAAGACTTTCAAGAAGTAAATCACCACTTTTTGAAAGAATAGACTGGTATATTTCATCTAAACTCTCGTCAAGCTTGAAAAAACTTAAAATTTCACTTTTACTCGCGCCTTTAAAAAAAAGGTTCGCCCCTTTTTTTTTCAACTTTGTTTTCTTTCCATTCACGAACCCCTCCCAAAAATCATTATTTTTCTTCCAATTGAAAACCTGCCCTGAATTTAAAGTGAAGTCAAGATTTAAAGGCTCTTTTAGTTTCAAAATCATTTACTCATCAATAAGCTTTTTCATTTTTTCGTTCAAATCTCTTATTTTGACTCTTTCCTGCTTCATGTCGTTTCTGTACCTCAATGTCACAGTGTCATCTTCAAGAGTTTGGTAGTCTATTGTTATAGCGAAAGGAGTTCCAATTTCATCAAATCTTGAGTACCTCTTACCTATGCTGCCGTTAGCATCGTAATCGCACACGATCTTATCTTTCAACTCGTTAAATACAAGCCTAGCTTTTTTTTCAAGCTCTTCTTTCGGCATTAAAGGCAAGACAGCCGCTTTAACAGGCGCGATTGAAGGCTTCAAATCAAGAAAAACCCTCCCATCCCCCCTCTCTCTATAAGCGTCAATCAAAACAGTTAAAACAACTCTCTCCACGCCTGTTGAAGGCTCGATAACATAAGGAACCACTTTACTTTTCTCGCTCTCATCGAAAAAACTTAAATCCTCCCCACTGAATTTTGAGTGCTGCTTTAAATCGAAATCCGTTCTATTAGCAATCCCTTCAACTTCCTTCCACCCCCAAGGGTAATCATACTCTAAATCCCAAGTTTCAGAAGAATAATGTGACAATTCTGTTTTAACATGCTGCCTGAACCTTAAATTCTCAGGTTTAATCCCAATTTTTATAAACCATTTAAAAAACTCTATCATCCAATAAGCATGCCATTTCGTTCCAATAACCTTTTTTTCCAACGCAAGCTCAAAACTCATCCTTTCCTGCCCTGTTTTTTTCTCCTGCATTTCCTGAGTGTAAAAATAACATTCAATTTTCAAGTCATTTTTTTCAATTTCAATCTCATTCATCTTTCCAGGGTGAATAAAAAACTCTAATTCCATTTGGTTGAACTCTCTACTTCTAAAAACAAAATTCCGGGGGGAAATCTCATTTCTGAACACCCTTCCAATCTGAGCAATGCCAAAAGGAAGCTTCTTTCTCGAAACCGCTAAAACTCTTTTAAAATCAGTGAAAATAAGCTGTGCCGTTTCAGGCCTTAAATACATCAAAGAAGCTTCATCCTCAACAGCTCCAACATGCGTTTTGAACATCAAATTAAAAACTTGAACCTCTGTAAGACTCCCGCCACACTTAGGACATTTAATCTCATGCTTTTCAATCAACTCTTGCAACTGCCCCACCCCCACCCCGTCCACACTTACCTTTAACTCATCCTCAATCAAATGATCCGCTCTAAACCTTAAATGACACTTCTTACACTCTACAAGCGGGTCGTTAAAAGAGTCCACGTGACCACTTGCCTTCCAAACCTTTGAAACATTCACAACAGCCCCGTCAATTCCAACCACGTTCTCCCTATCATTTACAACAAACTTCCACCAACTGTTTTCAATATTTTTTTTCAATTCCACTCCAACCGGCCCGTAGTCAAAAAACCCTGCCGCGCTACCATAAATTTCATTCGAAGGAAATAAAACACCTCTTCTAAGACAAAGATTAACAATCTTGTCCATCTTACCCTCCTTTTTAACTTCCTTTTTATCGCTTTCTTCCATACTACTTAGTTAATAAACGCAAAGTTTTATAACTTTTCATAAGAAAAAAATAATTTCAACCGGCAGGGATAGCAAAGTCTGGTCAAATGCGGCAGACTCAAGATCTGCTCCTGTAGAGGAAAAACAGCGTTCATGAAAAAAAAGTGATTGAAAGAAAAAGCTCTGTTTGCCGCAGCAAGGTTCGAGGGTTCAAATCCCTCTCCCTGCACGTTATCGGAAAATTAACATGAGTAAAACCCTGGTTTTTTTAATCATACTAATCTTAACCGCAGTTTCAGCATTCTACGCATGGCAATATTTTTACAGGCAATCCGCGTCACAAACAGGAGTTCAACAAGGCAATTCAACACAATCAAATTCAACCAATAACTTAAGTAATACTTCTTCAATTTCAACCCAGAATTTAACATTCAATGCAAGTGAAATTAAAAATTGCACTCAAAACAGCGATTGCACTCTAGTGCGAACTCAATGCTGCTTTAACGGTCTGGAAATTCAAGAGACTTGCATCAACAAGAATTTTGAAGCCCAGTGGAATTCTCAATTCAATTGTTCGAAAACCTTATGCCCCCAGTATATCATCCCAAGTAGGGCGAGCTGCGCATGTGAGAACAGCGCTTGTGTTTTAAACTACACTTCAATTGAAATAAAAACTTTAAGCTGATAAAACCGTTTTAAATCTTAATTTTATTCATTAAGTTTTATTCCTGCGCTTAAAAATTAGTACATGCTTTCAAGAATTTTTATTCTTTCTTCAATTGGAGGGTGCGTGGAAAAAAGATTAGAAGCATTCTTCAAAGGATTTGAAATGTAAAGCGGCGCTGTAACCTCGCTAGCGTGTTTAACAGGAGTGCTTGAAGGATCTTGCGAGTACTGCTGTATTTTTTTCAACGCGTCAGCCAGGCCTTTAGGGTTTCTTGTTAACCTAGCCCCGTTAGCGTCAGCCATATACTCTCTTTTTCTTGAAATAGCCAGTTGAATTAAAGTAGCTGCTATCGGAGCGAGTATCCCAATAATCAAAGCTATCACGATAAGAATTCCTTCATCCCTCCTATCCCCTCCTCCGAAGAAGAGAAGATTCCTGGCGAACATAGCGATAACCCCTATAACACCAGCGAAAACAATTGCGATCATCATAAACTGAATATCATTATTCCCAATATGTGACATTTCATGAGCTAAAACCCCCTCCAACTCGCTTTTATTCATCATTTCAAGCAAGCCTGTTGTAACGCAAACTGAAGCGTGCTTAGGACTCCTCCCAGTAGCGAAAGCGTTTGGATTCGGGTCATTCATGATATAAATCTTCGGCGTTGGCAGTTGCTGAGCTAAAGCCAACCCTTCAACAATATTATACAACCCTGGGTACTGCTTCCTGTCAGCTTCCTTAGCCCGGCTTATCGATAAAATCACTTTATCACCAGCATAGTAAGTGAATAAAGCGTAGACTCCTACTAAAATAAAGCTTATAATCAAACCAAAAATCCCAAGGCCGAGAAAAAGAGTGAAAATGAAAATCACTGCAACGAACAAAATGAAGAAAACCAGCATTAGCAAAATAGACTTCCACTTGTTTTTTGAAATCTGGTCAAAATAGCTTACCATTTCAAAAACCCCCTTTTTCTAAAACGGTTTTTGTTTTAAAACTTTAAACGCTCTTTTCATTTTTTCTGCGTTTTTGGCTTGATTTCCGGTTGTTGCGTTGAAGGCGCGTTTGATGGGTTGTTCACGTCATCAAAGTTAACCTTAACCACTTGCTTTTCTTCTTCAGGCGCTTGGAAGAAATCCGCTCTCGTGAAATTAAAAATTCCAGCGAATATATTACCCGGAAATTGTTGTATAGCATTATTATAATCTAAAACGTAATCATTGTATGAAGTTCTAACAAAAGATATCTTATCTTCAGTGGTTTCTAACTCCTCTTGAAGCATTTTAAAATTCTCATTTGCTTTCAAGTCAGGGTAATTCTCAGCCACGGCGAAAATACTTTTCAAAGCCTGGCTTATCTGATTGTTAGCTTGAGCTTTATCCTGAACAGAGCCTGAAACAATAGAACTTCTAAGCCTTGTAATATCTGTTAAAACCTGTTTTTCATACTTCATGTAACCTTTAACAGTTTCAATAAGGTTAGGTATCAAGTCATACCTTCTCTTTAATTGAACGTCAATTTGAGCCCAAGCGTCTTGAACCCTGTTTCTTTTTGATATCAAATCATTGTAAACCCAGATTATGATAATCAAAAGAACAACTATAACCCCTCCAATAATCCAAACCAGCATACCCATATTATTCATCACTTTTTTTAGAGTTTAAAACTCTTTAAAAAAAACGTTTTAAACTATTTACTCAAGAACAAGTATTTTAACTTTTTGTTTGATTTTCTTAAAATTTTTGCTTAGACTCCCCCCTACCCTATCAACTTAAAAATTTCATTCCCTCAATTATAAACTCAGTGATGATACCATCCCAGTCTGAGCTTAACGCTTTGATGACAAAGGTAGCTTCTGATAAAATTTTAACTTGGAAAATCATTCAACAACCACTTTTTTTCAATATTTTTTGAAAAAACTCGCGCTTTTTCACTATCCTCTCCAGTAAAATTAACTCTTAAAAAAAATTCAAAGCAAACATTTATAAATTACTACGTATAGTATTTTTCGTTTAAATTATTCTAAGAAAAACACTATTAGTAGTGGTTTAGATGAAGTGTATTTACTGCGGTTTTGAGGAGACTAGCGTGGTTGACTCAAGGGAAACTGAAGACCTTTTAGCAGTTAGAAGAAGAAGAGAGTGCAATAAATGCAAGAGGAGGTTCACCACTTACGAGCGAGTTGATTTCGAGGATTTAATGGTTATAAAAAAAGACGGCAGAAGAGAAAAGTTCTTGCAAGAGAAACTTAAAAACGGGATTATGAAAGCCTGCGAGAAAAGAAACATTTCAATGGAAAAAATTGATGAAATGGTTAGAAACATTGAAACTGAACTGAGAAAAGATGATGTAACAGAAGTTTCCAGCAAAAAACTAGGTGAAATGGTTTCAAGTGCTTTGAAAAAACTAGACAAGGTTGCGTACATACGCTTCGCTTCTGTTTACAAAGAGTTTGATGATGTAACAGAGTTTAAAAAAGAGGTTGAAAAATTGAAAAGTTGAGGTGGTGTTAGAATGGAATTAGCAAAACAAGAGCTGAAAAATAAAAACGAAATGTTCACGTATTTCTTTTCAAATGAAAAAACCCACCCTTACAATGAAGTTAAATGGGTTTTAAGAAAAGCGGTTATAGAAGGAAGCGACGGGAAAAAAGTTTTTGAGCAAGATGATGTTGAAGTTCCAGAGTTTTGGAGTGAAAACGCTACTAACATTCTAGCGTCAAAATACTTCAGAGGTGTTTTAAATTCCAAGCAAAGAGAAAAAAGCCTTAAACAAGTGATAGATAGAATTGTAAACACGATAACCGCGTGGGGTTTAAAAGACGGGTATTTCAATTTCGAGGAGAGTGAAATATTTAAAAAAGAGTTAACTTTTCTTATGCTTCACCAGTACGCGGCGTTCAACTCACCAGTTTATTTTAACGTCGGGTTTGAGCAAAACCCTCAATGCTCCGCTTGTTTTATCCTTTCAGTTGAAGATGAAATGCAATCAATTCTCGAGCTAGCTAAAAACGAAGCTATGATATTCAAATACGGGAGTGGGAGTGGAGTTAACCTTTCAAAACTAAGATCTTCAAAAGAAAACCTAACAGGCGGTGGGTGGGCGAGCGGGCCGGTGAGTTTTATGAAACCATTAGACTCGATGGCCGGGGTTGTAAGAAGCGGGGGTAAGACAAGAAGAGCCGCCAAAATGGTGATTCTTAACATAGATCACCCTGATATTGAAGATTTTATTAAAAGCAAAGTATTAGAAGAAAAAAAAGCGCAAGCTCTTATAAACGCTGGTTACGACGGTTCAATGGACGGCGAGGCTTACTCAAGTGTTTACTTTCAAAACGCTAATAACAGTGTGAGAGTCACAGATGATTTTATGAGAAGCGTTGAAATGAACGGCGAGTGGAACACCAAACTTGTGAAAACCGGTGAAGTTTTCAAAACCTATAAAGCAGCCGAGCTAATGAGAATGATAGCAGAAGCGGCTCACCAATGCGGAGACCCAGGACTTCAATTCGACACTACTATAAACGAGTGGAACACTTGCAAGCAAAGCGGGAGGATTAACGCTTCAAACCCTTGCAGCGAGTTCATGTTTTTAGATAACACTTCCTGTAACCTCGCTTCTCTTAATCTTATTAAATTTTTGAAAAATGACCAGTTTGACATTGAAAGCTTCAAAAACGCTGTGAAAATAATTCTAACCGCGCAGGAGATAATAGTAGACAACGCTTCATACCCGACAAAAGAAATAACTGAAAACTCAAAAAAATTCAGGCCGCTTGGAATAGGCTATTCAAACGCTGGCGGTATCCTAATGAAACTTGGAATTCCTTACGACAGCGATGAAGGAAGAAACTACATCGCAGCTATAACCTCTTTAATGACAGGGTATTCTTACTTTATCTCAACTAAAATAGCTGAAAGGAAAAAACCATTCTCAGAGTATGAAAAAAACAAAGATTCTTTCATTCAAGTTATAAAAAAACACTTAGAACATGCTAAAAAATTAAAAAACATAAGTTTTGATGAAAACCTATTCAAAGCAGCAGTTCAAGTTTGGATTGAAGCTTACCAGTCAGGTTTAAAAAACGGGTTCAGGAACGCTCAAGTTTCACTTCTCGCTCCAACTGGAACCATAAGCTTTTTAATGGACTGTCAAACCACCGGCATAGAACCTGAAATAGCGCTAGTAAAATACAAGTGGCTTGTTGGAGGCGGGGTTATAAAAACTGTTAACGAGCTAGTACCGCAAGCTCTTGAAAAACTCCAGTATTCAAAAAACGAGATAGAAAAAATAACAACCTACCTAAAAGAAAAAGGCACTATAGAAGACGCTCCGTACTTGAAAACCGAGCACCTCCCAGTTTTTGACTGCGCTTTCAAACCTCAAAACGGGAAGAGAAGCATACACTGGAGTGGACATGTTAAAATGCTAGCAGCGGTACAACCCTTCCTAAGCGGTTCAATTTCAAAAACCGTTAACATGGACAACACTTCAACCGTTGAAGATGTCATCGATGTTTACATGAACGCTTGGAAACTTGGACTAAAATCAATAGCAATATACAGAGACGGGTCGAAATCCCTTCAACCGCTTACAACATCAATTAAAACACAGCAAACAAAAAGAAGAAAACTAAGCGAGGAGAGAAACTCGATAACTCATAAATTCACCATAGCAGGGCATGAAGGCTACCTAACAGTCGGGTTATACGATGATGGAACTCCAGGCGAGTTGTTTATAACAATGTCAAGACAAGGCAGCACCATAGCAGGTTTAATGGACTCCTTCGCAGTTAACTTTTCAATAGCATTACAACACGGCGTTCCATTAAAAACCCTTGTAAGCAAAATGATTTACACTCGTTTCGAGCCAGCAGGTATAACAAGTAACAAAAACATACGCTTCTCCACAAGCATAATAGACTATATTGGAAAGTGGCTAGCTTTAAAATTTCTAACAAATGACGAGCTTGAAGAAATAGGAATCAAAGAACGCGGAGAGCAGAAAACACTTGACGAAACGACAGTTAAAATAGACGAAACCCCTGTTAAAACAACAACCGGTCAACCAAACCCAACCACACAACCAAAAGAAAAAACAACCGGTTTTGTTAACCAACTCGACGCGCCGCTCTGCCCGAATTGCGGCATGCCCATGGTTAGAAACGGTTCCTGCTATAAATGCTTAAACTGCGGCGCTACAAGCGGGTGCTCGTAAACCCTTCTTCACATAGCGCAAACAGTTGACGAGCAACCACCTGAAAACTCGCTATCCGCGATTAACTGCTCGTCAAAACTTAAAACCTGGTTTTTCTTACTTCCATACCTGTACACTGTCACTCCCTTACACTTTAAATCATAAGCTAAAAGAAAAATCTTTTTAACGTCACCCACACTGGCACTCTCAGGAAGATTACAAGTTTTTGAAACCGCGTTATCAACATGCTTTTGAAAAGCGCTTTGAATCCTAACATGCCACTCTGGCTTGATATCTAAAGCAGTTCTAAACACTCTCTTCACATCACTTGGAACCTCATCAAGATTTTGAACACTCCCACTCCTCGCTATCTTCATCACAAGCTCTTTAGAATAAAAACCCCTAGCCTTAGCTATTCTTTCAAACTCTTTATTCACCTCCACAAGCTTCACACCCTCCATAACATTCCTAACAAAAGCAACTGCAAACAAAGGCTCGATTCCACTTGAACACCCTGCTATTATAGAAATACTCCCAGTAGGCGCTATCGTAGTCACAGTTGAATTCCTCATCCTAACACCCCTTTTATCCCACAAACTACCTTTAAAAGCCGGGAACACTCCCTTAACCTTTGAAATCTCAGAACTCTCACTAACCGCCTTCTCCTCCAAAAACTTTGAAACCTTTTCAGCGAAACTCAAAGCCTCTCCAGAATCATATTGAACTCCCATTTTTATCAAAGCATCCGCGAACCCCATAACACCAAGCCCGATTTTTCTATTCCTCTTCGTTTCTTTTTCAATCTCTTTCAAAACATAAGTATTCTTATCAATAACATTATCTAAAAACCTAACAGCTGTTCTCACAGTTTTTTCAAAAAAACCCCAGTTAAACTTTCCACGCCCAACAACAAATTTGGAAAGATTTATCGACCCTAAATTACACGATTCAAAAGGAAGCAACGGCTGCTCTCCACAAGGATTAGTAGCTTCTATCTTCTCTTTTGTCGGCCTCCTCCTATTAATCTCATCAATAAAAATAACCCCTGGATCGCCAGTCTTCCAAGCGTTAAACGCGATCTCATCAAAAATCTTCCGCGCGCTCACCTTCCTAACAACCAAACCAGTTCTCGGGTTAACAAGATCTATAAAACCTCCACGTTTAACCCTCCTCATAAAATCATTTGTAACACTCACCGAAATATTAAAATTTGAAAAACTCTCCCCATCCTCCTTACATTTTATAAACTCTTCAATATCAGGGTGGTTCACGCTTAAAACCCCCATGTTAGCACCCCGCCTCCTACCCCCCTGCTTAATCGCTCCTGTCGCAGCATCGAAAACCCTCATAAACGAAACAGGCCCTGAAGCAACCCCCCCTGTTGACCTGACAATATCATTTTTAGGTCTTAATCTTGAAAAAGAAAACCCCGTCCCACCCCCAGTTTGATGAATCAACGCCGCGTTTTTAACCGACTCGAAAATACTTTCAAGCGAATCCTCAACAGGAAGCACAAAACAAGCGCTTAACTGATTAAAACTCGTCCCAGCGTTCATCAAAGTCGGACTGTTCGGAATAAAAAGAAGGTTAACCATCACATCATAAAACTCTTCCTCTTCAAACCTACTTTCTGACACCCGCCTAGCCACTCTTCTAAACATTTGCTTTGGAGTTTCAACAACCACGCCCTCCTCGTTTTTAATTAAATACCTCCTATTCAAAACTATAGCCGCATTCAAATCAAGCTTCAAATCATCAACAAGACCAAGAGACTCTTTCAACTCTCTTAACTCCCTTCTCTTCTCCCTGAACAGGATAAACTCTTTCGCTATCCCGCTGAGATTCTCTTCAATTAAAGTTTTCTCAACAAGATCCTGAACTTCCTCAACACTCACCACTCTCTTCTTAATCTTCTTTCTAACCAGCCTGGCAATCCACTCAGCCTTCTTAAGATCATCAACACCAGCGTCTAAACCAGCCTTATAAACCGCGTTAACTATCCTATTCAAATCAAAACGTACTATCTCTCCAGTTCTTTTTTTAATTCTCACTTCCACTTAAAACCGTTTGAACTTTACCCTTTAAAAATCTTTTTCTCCCCCCAGTGTTTTAAAACATCGGAAGGTTTATTATATTTTTTTAATTAATTTCCTACAAAAAAAATTGAAACCCAGTCCAAGCGAGGAGCGGGCCTGTAGCTTAGCCTGGTTGGAGCATCCGACTGATAATCGGAAGGTCAAGGGTTCAAATCCCTTCAGGCCCACTTAACTAAAAACCCCTTACTGGCGTGTTAATATTTTTTCCATGAACTCTTTTAACACAACCGCGTTGTTGTGCTCTTCATCCTTCGCCGCGTACAGCAAAGTGAGGTTTTCTTTTTTGGAGATTGAAACGAGTTTTTGAACTTCTGGGTTTGCCTTTAACTCGTTTTCATACCTTTTTTTGAATTCAACCCATTTTAAAGGGTCGTGCGAAAACCATTTTCTCAATTCATCGCTTGGAGCTATTTCTTTCACCCACAAGTCAATCTTCGCTTTTTCTTTTGAAACTCCTCTAGGCCAAAGCCGGTCTACAAGAATCCTTTCACCATCATCTTTTGAACTATTCTCGTAAACTCTTTTTATTTTTATCACGCGTTAACACTTTAGCTTTAACACTTTTTAAAATTTTTGCTTTTTTCACGGTAATCCCGTTTTTTTCCAGGGAAAAGCGATTTTAATTTATTTGTTTAAAATTTTAATCAGCTCCGATCGTCTAGTCCGGCCAAGGATATGGGCCTTTCAAGCCTAAGACTCGGGTTCAAATCCCGATCGGAGCATCACGCTTAATTGAAAGTTTTTTAAACCTTAACTTTCATTCTTATAAACCATGGACAACCACTTTATAATCCTGATAAGCATAATCACTTTCGGTTTTATACTTCTCGTTTTATTCGCGGTTAACAATTTCACTGCACTCGGTTCAAACTTCAAAAACAATTCAAACACTATAAGTGTTAGCGCTACTGGAACCGCTTCAAGCGCTCCTGACGAGCTTACAATCGTGTTATCAGCTAAAGTTGACGATCCCTCCCCTCAAAAAGCGGTTAGCGGTTTAGCGGTTATAACAAACAAGATTTTAAACAGCTTGAAAAATTTTAATGTTGAAAGCGTTCAAACAACTTCTTACAATCTTTACCAAAACACTTACTGCCCGCCTGAATGCCAGCCTTTCCAGCCAACATCGTCCTCTCCACCTTCAGAGGTTGTTTTGAACTTGAGTTTAATCCCAGTGAACTGCCGGCCTTGCATTGCGAATGGAGTGTACGAAGCGAGTGAAGAAATAACAATTAAAACTTTAAACCTTTCAAGCGGGGGTGGCATAATAGACGCGGCGGTTAACGCTGGCGCTAACAATGTAGAGAGAGTGAGCTTCGGCTTTTCAGACAATAAAAGCAATCAACTCTCCCTTCAAGCTTTAAACGATTCTCTGCTTAAAGCCAAACAGAAAGCTTCAACAATAGCGTCAACACTTAACTTGAAAATAACCGGCGTTCAAAACGTGTACTTAAACAATTACTACTACCCTCAACCACTTGTTTTCGCCACTCCAACAATTAAAAATTCAGTTGAAACCAGCATAATCCCTGGAAATCAAACAGTGACAGCTAACGTGGAAGTTGTTTTTTCAACAAGCTGAAAGGTTTTAATAAAATGATTAAATTCGGAATCGTGGATTGTATTGAAAATGATTACGATGTTTTCCCAGCTGTTGAAGCGACAGCGTCTAAACTTTCTGAAGTTTCAGTGCAACGTTTAACAGCTCCGGACATACTTAAAACTCCTGTCTGCGCCAAGAAGCTTTTCTCTGAAGGCGCTGATTCAGTCATAGTCTTTTTAACGTTAAACGATGATGACAAGGATTCAATGAACCTTGTAGTTGAAAAAATGATGAACGTTGAACTCGAGTTCTCAAAATATGTTTTTTACGTTACCACTCCCGCGGATTATTTCAAAGACAAGGATGATTTCATTGAACAAATGAGTAAAAAATTCGAGTTGGTTTTCAACTTGATAATAGACGCTCTTAAAAACCCTTCTTCAGTGTCAGAGAAGATAGGTTCTAACCAGAGTTCAGATTTTCAAAGTTTCTCAGCGTTCGCGATGTTCAATGAAAGCGAGAACAGCGGTTCAAACACTGAAGAAAACCCAAACGAGGTTATAGGCCACAGTCTTTTCGGGTGATTTAAAATTTGAATTTAAAAAGTGTTTTGAAAAGAAAAACTGTCGAGATAGCGCTTAAAAAAAACCTTTACAAAGTTTGCTCTTTCAAAAACAGTGGCAAAACCTACCGGCTTGTATACGCTTCAGTTACGAACATAGAAAATGGTTTCGACCACTTCATTCCTCTTGGAATAGCTGAAAAAATAAAAAAACTCAACGGCAAGACTTTCGATCTTATTTTCTTCCACCCTCTTGACATTGAAGAGCACGCTCCCGCAGCTGAAAAAATATGCGAGATAGACCATCTTAAACAGGTTAAAAAAGGAAGAATAGCAGTTAAAATCAAGAGTTCTTAACCTCCCACTGGTTTGAAGAACTTGTTGTAAAGCACGCCGTTTGCTACTATTATTAAACCACCTCCTATGAAAGAGAAAGCGTACAAGCTTCCTTCTAAAAGAAAAGAGCCGATGTAAGTGGTGACAGCGTAAGGAATGTTTCTTGAAAAACCTTGAATCGCGCTTCCTGTCGTCCTCTCCTCGCTGCTGATAATATACATTGAAAAAGACTGGTTGATTGGAATTGAAACCGATAAAACCCCGTTAAAAGCCCAAAAAAGCGCGACGCTTAAGTAAAAAGGAGCGAGTGGGAACGCGATTATAAGAAGCCCGGCTAGAACGCTAGAATAAACAAGAGAGTTAATTGTTGAAAATTTTTTTTCAATCACTGGACTATAATAATAAAGAATGGTTGAAATTAACGCGCTCACTCCAAAAATAACACTTAACACTGCCGGCGTGGCGTGAAATTGCAATGCAAACCAAAGTGAAATATAAGGAAGAATAAAACCTTGCGAAAAACCTCTCATCATTGACAGAATTGAAAGCTTTTTAACCTCGGTTTTCGACTTTTTAGGAAGAAACCCGCTCATTTTCCCCCTTTCCTTCTCCTTTAAATTAAAAAGCAGGGCGATTGGAATTAAAGTCAAAACAAAAAGAAAAATGAACATGACCTTATAACTTTCAACTGGATTGAAAGCAACACTGAGAAGATCAGGCGCTCCCACGAGAACAGACCCCGCCATTCCTGCAATCGAACCGTAAAGCATGAACTTGCTGAACATTTTAGTCCTATCACCCTCACTTGTTTCATCTGCTATCATAGCGTTTACAATAGCCTGAAAAGGCCCGAACCCGCTCCCGCCTCTTCCAACAGCCCCTCCAGCCACCCCTCCTATTATAACCGCGATTCCAATAAACAACGGGTTTGTCGTTAAACCTAGTATAAGCAAGGATAAAGGCATCAACAAGCTTGACAGTATCAAAGCTTTTTTTCTTGAATTCCTGTCAGAGTAAATAGAAACAATAACAGAAATAGAAGATGAAAAAATTATTGAAACAGTGAAAACCAAGCCGATGAATAAAATATTCTTAGTTATCAAGTACAAGTAAACAGGCATTATAATATTCAAGTAAGCGAACGCCAAACTTCTAACCACTCTAACAGTAAGCAGCGATCCTAAATTATAATTTAAATCCTTAAAAACCAATTTAACACCCCCCAGTGTTACTCGTTGAATTAAAATTTAACTTGTTAAAAAGTTTTTAAAATAAAACAACTTGCTAATTCATATTTGAATTGAGAATTCAGCTTGGAAGGCACTCCCCACTATAAGGCCCGCTCGTAACGCACTTCAAACCACTCCCGCACCCGCAAGCAGGATACCCTAAACTAGGGTTTCCATTACAATCATAAACAAAAACATGGTTTATAGTACAATACTGGCCTTGACTGTTACACTCTCCAACCGGCGTGCCGTCATAACAAAAACCACTCACAGTTTTACTAGTTGGTGTTTGATTCGAAGCGTTTGAAACTGTTGAACTATTCGAAGAAGCAGGGTTTTGAACAGGCTGCACTTGACTTTGATTACTTTGATTGACTTGAACTGTTGAAATGTTTGAGCTTGACGTTTGGTTAGAATTAACCGCTTGCGGCTGGTTATATAAAAACATTATGATTATTAAAAAAACCAGCGCCGCCGCTGCTATAACAATAAGCAGGGTTTTACTAGTCTTCTCATGATTTTTTTTTTCACGCTCGCTTTTCATCACGCGACTCGCCACGCTTAAAATTGTAAACTCTCTTGTTTAAAAAAGTTTTGCATCACTTTTCCCCCCTCGAAAAATGGTTAACTTAACACCCTCTCAAACTGTGGTTAACGCTTTTATATTAGTTTGCTTAATTTTTTAAAACAATGAACAAAACCGCGGTTACCCTAATTATAGTTTTCATTTCTCTGATAGCATCACCTTTCATCATAGGTTTTTTTAAACTCCCTCCAGAAACTTACTCCCTTCCTTTTTACGGGTTAAGCTCGCTTCTTAGAATGTCAATAGCGTTTATTTTAAGCCTAGTATTCGCTTTTTTTTACGGTTACTACGCTGCCACTAACAAAATCGGTGAAAAAATTCTCATACCCCTTTTAGACGTTCTCCAGTCAGTCCCGGTTCTTGGTTTTTTTCCAGCCGCTATAGCCTTCTTCATCTTATTTTTTAATGGAAGCTCGGTTGGAGTTGAAATAGCAGCTATTTTCTTGATTTTCACTTCAATGGCTTGGAACATCGCGTTCGCAGTTTACGAGTCAATAAAAACAATACCCCAAGAGTTATCAGAAGCGGTCAGCCTATTCGGTTTGAACAACTGGCAAAAGTTTCTCAAACTCTACCTTCCAGCTTCAATACCTAAAACAGTTTACAATGGAATACTTTCTTGGAGTGCAGGATGGTATTTTCTAGTTGCTTGTGAAATAATATCTCTCGGCTCTCAAACATACTCGCTTCCAGGTATTGGAAGTTTCCTAGTAAACGTTGCTTCTAAAGGCGACTTCACAGGATTGATTTTAGGCCTAGCTTTTCTCGTGTTAATAATTTTCGCTTTCAATTTTCTCGTGTGGCAGCCTTTAAGCGTTTGGAGTGAAAAATTCAAGTACGAGGAGGTTTCCTACTCAACTCAAGAAACTTTATGGAGTTCTTTTTTCAAAAGTTTTCCTTTTTTTATAACAATAAAAGGTAGGGCCATGCAAGCGCTTGAACTAGCCTACTCTTTCTTCTATAAACTGTCAAACCCTTTCAGAAAATTCTACTTCACTCATGTTGAAAACAAGATTCCTTTAATTAAAAAAATTATTTTCTACTTACTCGCACTAACCTTTTTGTATCTTTTAATTGAACTACTCTTGTTTTTCGCTGGCATTTTCTCTTCAACCCTCCCCCCAGACTCTAGTTTAATTCCTGAAAGTTTACTGCTTTCACTCGCCAGGCTTGTCGTATCATTCATTTTAACCTGTTTCATAACAATACCGCTTGGAATTTACGTGGGTTTGAACGGGTCGAAAAAACTATTGTATTTTTTCGAAGCTTTATCAGCGATTCCAGCCACGGCTTTATTTCCAGTGATCATATTAATAGTTTCCGCTTTCACCAGCTTCGAGTTTTCTGTTATTCTTTTAATTCTCACTGGAATGATGTGGTATGTTTTTTTCAACGTGGTTGCCGGCGTGGCTTCAATACCGCAAGATTTTAAAGACGTTAAGAAAGTTTTCGGCCTTAACCTTAAATCCTATTTAAGCAAAATAGTCATTCCAGCTATGATGCCATCTTTCATAACCGGGAGCATAACAGCTTTCGGGGGAGGGTGGAACGCGCTTATAGTAGCAGAGTACGTAAACTTCGGAGGTAAAATTTTAAAAGTTAATGGAATTGGAAGCTTAATAGACATTTCAGTTTACAGTTCAAACAACGTGAAACTTTTAGCTTTAAGTCTTCTCGCAATGACCTTGTTTATAATAATACTAAACACGCTTGTATGGAAAAAACTTTATAAATGGGCTTTCAAACATTATTCAATGAACTAAAAAAAATTTTTTTAAAATGATGAAAAAATGAGCTTACTTGAAGTGAGAAACGTTTCAAAAATAGTTAAAAACGATGGTAAGAGAATAACCGTTTTTGAAAACCTGAGCTTCGAAGTTGAAAGAGGCGAGTTCGTCGTCATGATCGGCCCTTCAGGTTGCGGTAAAAGCACTCTTTTGAGAATGATCACAGGCTTAGAAAAACCAGACTCTGGAGGTGTTTACTTTCAAGGAAAACTGGTTACCAAACCAAATAAAAGCATTTCACTTGTTTTTCAGTCTTTCGCTCTCCTACCGTGGCTTACAGTGTTCGAAAACATAAGTTTAGGCCTTGAAGCTGCGAGACTTCCTAAACAGTTTATAAAAGACAAAGTTGAAAAATACATAGACAAAGTTGGATTAGGGGGTTACGAGAACGCTTACCCTAAAGAGTTAAGCGGCGGTATGAAGCAAAGAGTTGGTTTTGTAAGAGCCCTCGTTATGGACCCTGAACTACTTTGCATGGACGAGCCGTTCTCCAACGTTGACCCTTTAACCGCGACTAACCTGAGAGACGAGCTTTTACTGCTTTGGAGCGATAAAAACTTTCCTTTAAACTCGATAATAATGGTAACGCATAACATGGAAGAAGCGGTTTACATGGCTGACAGGATAATAGTTCTTAAAGACAAGCCGACGAGAATAATTGAAACCGTTAAAGTAGACCTCCCCAGGCCCAGAGACACTAAAACCAAAGAGTTCAACGATTACACTGAAAAACTCTACGGCTTGCTAACATGAAAAACCTTTGAAAACAAGCACCCTTGCCACTTACTTTAAAAATAGTCTCCTTTCCCCCGTGGGGAAAAAAAATTTTAATAAAAAAACATTTAAAAACCCTTGAATGTAAATAAAAAGGGGAGGGTGTGATTAAGTTTGGCTGAACTGCCTGAAGTGGGGGTTTCAAGAATAATAGGCTTGCTTGAAGTCGTGCATGACAATAATGATAAGATAAATGTTGATGATTTAGCTGAAAATTTAAGACTTGATATTGACGACCTATTACCTGTCATTAAAGGAGGGGAGATGCTAGGGCTTTTAAAAGTGGAGAAAAACACTGTCACACTCACAAGTGAAGGTTTAAAGTTTATTTCAATGAAAATACCTGATAGAAAAGAGGAAATAAGAAGAATAATGCTTAAACTAGATTTTTTCAAAAACTTCATTCTAGAATTGAACACAAAAAAGAAGCTAAGTAAAAAAGACGTGGTGAAACTCATGAAAAAAGAGTTAAGCTTAAAAGAAGAGGAAAAATTCATTAAAACCATGATAGAGTGGGGCAGGTACGCTGAACTATTCAATTACACTGACGACGATGGAGTTTTTAAAATTTCTCAGGAGTGAAAAATGGATTTAAAAGACTTCGCCTTACAATGTGATGACGTTTTAAAACCATTTAATAAAACTGAAACCTTACTTTTCTACGCTGTTATAAGTAAAAGTTTAAACTCGTATTTAAAAGGAAAAGAAATAGCCGCTAAAAACTGGATTCCTCACGGGAAAACTCCATTTCTAATAAAAAGAGGTTCTAAAGAAGAGCCTTTACATGTTGAAGAATTCAAAGAAGTAACAATTGATTTTTTAAAAGTTAGAAGCGAGAAAGAACACTTAGACGAAGCTAAAAAAATGTTAAACAAAACCCAAGAAAAACTTTGGACTTACTTCCTACCCAGAAAACTTTCAGACTTTTTCTACGCTACAAACAACGAAACACCTGGAAAAAATATAGACCGAATTTTTTTTGATATTGACAAAGGAGAGAAAGCCACAGCTTCAGAAAGTCAAAACGTTGCGAAAGCATTACTTGACACGATTGACGAAGACCGCGATTTTGACGAGATTAGAGAAAACATTTCAACTCACCTTGTGAGTTGGACTGGAAACTCTTTCCACGTCATGCTTTTTCTTAAAAAGCCAATGCCGAATAGTTTTTATGTTGACAACTTCCAGTTTTCCAAAAACGATCCTTTAAACAATTTCACTGGAAGATGGGTTGAAAAAATTAAAAAACAAGGTTTTAAAGTAACAGGAGGTCATGAAAAAACAAGTTATATAATAATCGACCCTTCCCAAACACCCTCAGGAAAGCTATGCCGCGTCCCACTAGGCTCTCTACACATGAAAGACGCTTTAACAGTTAACGGGGTTTCAATACCTTTAAAAAGAGAAATGCTTGAAGAAAAAAACCTCGTAAACCACTTACGCGATTACACCCCCCAAAAAGTACTTGAAGAGTTAAACGAACTAGAAAAAAGACTACCTAAACTTTAACACGCTTAAAACTCCTTTGTTTTTCATTCCCTTTTTCACGGGGTTATGTAATCCTTACCAACATATTTTTTAAGCGCGTCTGGCACTCTAACCCTCCCATCTTCTGTTTGATAATTCTCCAGTATAGCAACTATAGCTCTTTGAGTAGCTATCACTGTCGAGTTTAAAGTATGCACGTACCTTTTAACCCCGTTTTTATCAACATATTTAATGTTAGACCTCACCGCTTGATAACTAGCGCAGTTACTACAAGACACCACCTCCCTATAAGCGTTTTGAACAGGCATCCAAGCTTCAATATCATACTTCTTACTCGCTACAACCCCAATATCTCCAGTGCAAATGTTCACCACCCTGTAAGGAATTTTCAACTCTTGAAAAACCTCTTCAGCGTTTTGAAGCATTTCCTCATGAAACTGTTTCGACTGTTCAGGAGTGCAGTAAACAAACTGCTCTATCTTATTAAACTGGTGATCTCTGAAAATTCCTTTAGTGTCCTTACCGTGAGCTCCAGCTTCTTTTCTAAAACAAGGACTGAAACCAACAAACTTTAATGGCAACTCCTCTTCTTTTATAACAGTGTCACTCATCATCGCAACGATAGGATGCTCGGAAGTTGAAATCAAATACAAATCCTCACCCTCTATCTTATAAATAACATCTTCAAACTCTTTTAAATCAGTAGCTCCCTCAATATACTTTTTACGAAGCATGAAAGGAGGTTCAATTGGAACATAACCCTTTCTCTTCATTTTCTCAAGAAAATGATACATCAAAGCAAGGTCAAGAAGCGCTAAATCACCTTTCAAATAAAAAAACCTAGCCCCGCTCACCTCAGCTGCCTTCTCAATATAAGCGAGCTTACCCTCTATAAGATCAACATGACTTTTAGGCTTGAAATTAAAAATTGTTTTCTCACCCCAAGTTTTAACCGTCACATTATCCTCGCTACTCTCCCCATACGGGACGGTTTCATCAAGAATATTCGGAAGCCTCATCAAATAATACTTAATCTTACTCTCAATCTCCTTATTCTCCCCCTCCCTCCTCTCTATTTCCAAAAGTATCCTCTTCGCTTTTTCAACCTCCTTTTCAACCCCCCCATCCCCACCGCTTTTCTTCAACTCCCTCACCCTCATATTAACAATATTCATCTCATGCCTCAACCTTTCAATCTCAACCAAATTTTTTCTTTGAACTTCATCCTTCTCAAGTAAATCTTTCAACCATTCTATTTTCTCACCATCCCTTCTCTTCTCTAAACTTTTTCTAACAACCTCCGGGTTTTTTCTTATAAACTTAAGTTCAAGCATTTCACAAACACACTGTAATAACCGTTAAAACCTCAAATCTAATAAAAAAAGGCGATCACGGCTTTTCATATAAAAAATTTCAAGTTAATAAATTAAATACCTTACGCTTAAAAAAAAGCCATAAAACAAAACCACCAAAATTTTAAAAGAAAAAACAAGCGTTTTAAAAAAAAAATTGTTTCCACCCTCCTAACCAGCCAGCCGAGTCACCCTCCTTTTCGTAGAACCGCCTTTTTTTATTTAAGAAAAACTCTCTTTTTTTCCAAACAATGAGTTGGAAGTCGTCCCCCTCCCAGGCTCTCCCAAAACCAAACAAAAATAAAGAAAAAAGGGTTTTGAAATAAACAAGCTCGCCCCTCCTAAAACAGGTTTTTCAGAAAGGTTTAAAACTGTTTAAGTATTTGTTTTAAATCGATAAGTTTTATGAAAAATGAAAGCCTTGACGTGGTTTTAATAATCATCTCATTTTTATTATTAATAGTGTTTTACCCTTTCATCCCTGAAAGCGTGGCTTTACATTGGAATTATTTAAACACGCCGGATTTTTATGCGAGTAAACTTTACCTTTTCACAATTCCCATTTTAACCGTGTTTTCTTTTATCGTTATGAAAAAATTACCGCGTTTGAAAGCTTTAAATAAAGAAATTGAGTTCACAAGACATCACTACGCTGATTTCGTGTCATTAATCATAATTTTTTTAATCTACGTTGAAGGAGTGTTAATTTTAAGTAATATTTATTTCTCACCTTTTAGTTTAAGCGATTTCTTACTCCCAGCTTTCTCAGTTTTTTTATACTGGACTGGCTTAAATCTTAACAAGATTAAAAGAAACGACTGGATTGGCATTAGAACACCTTGGAGCGTTAAAAATGACCGCGTTTGGGTTAACACCAACATTGAAGGCGCGAAACTGTTTAAAGTTTTAAGTATTATAACAATGCTTTCACTGTTTTTTGATGGTTACCAGTGGATTATTTTTTTAAGCTCAACGGCCACCGTAGCTATAGTATTGATTTTATTTTCATACTTTGACTATCACTCCATGTAATTAAAACAAGAGCAGGGGATTAAAAAGTATGAGCGCGGTTCCCCCCCTAACAAACGAACACACCCAAAAGTTTTTTATTTATTAACTTTAAAGTAAATTACTTATGAGTGAACAAATTTTTGTGGATAGGGTTGAGGAAATATCTATTCTTGAAAATAAGTATAAAAAAGATAACGCGGAGTTTATTGTAATTTATGGAAGAAGGAGAATAGGAAAAAGTGAGTTGATAAAACACTTTTTGAAAGGTAAAAACGGGGTTTATTTTCTGGCGAGGGAAGAAAGTGAAAAAAATCAGCTTAAAATCTTATCGCAAAAATTATCTGAGTTTTTTAAAGATGAAGTTTTAAAGAAGAACCCGTTTTCAAGTTGGGATGCAGTGTTTGAATACCTCGCAGAAAAATCAAGCAACAGAATTATTATCGCGCTTGATGAGTTTCCAAATCTTGTTGCTGAAAATCACTCCCTGCCGTCCATTTTTCAAGATTATTGGGAAAATAAATTGAAAAAAACAAAAATATTCATTATAGTATGCGGTTCGAGTATTTCCATGATGGAGAAAGAAATTTTTAGTCATAAATCTCCGCTTTATGGAAGGAGGACAGCGCAATTATTGTTAAAACCTTTTAATTTCAGAAGTGTTTTTAATTATCTTAATAAAAATCTAGGTAAAAGTTTTGAGGAAGCTGTGGAGTTTTACGCTGTTTTTGGTGGCACGCCACAGTATGTGATGTCAATAAACAATAAATCAATATTCGATAATATTGAAAACATACTTAAACCAGACTCTATTCTTTTTAATGATGTTGAATTTTTATTACGAGATGAGTTAAGAAAACCACGGTATTATTTTTCAGTGCTACATTCTGTCGCAAAAGGCAATACTAAGCTTTCGGATGTAATTAATGACACTGGGTTAAAAAGAGAGTTGGTAGCAAAATACTTGTCTGTGCTTTCTGATCTTCAATTCATAAAAAGGGAGGTGCCTGTAACTGAAAACAAGTTAAAAAGCAGGAAGGGGGTTTACGTGATATCTGATGATTTCTTCAGGTTTTGGTTCAGATACGTGTATCCCCGCAAGGATGAAATACAGTTAGATAAAAGTGAGGTTGAAAGTGAAATTAAAAACTCTTTTGCGCAGTATGTTAGTAAAACTTTTGAAGATGTGTGTAAAGAAGCTTTGGTTATATTAAAAGAAAGAAAGCAAGTGCTTGATTTTGAAAAAAAAGGAAGGTGGTGGTATGGAGATAAAGAAATTGATATAGTCGCTTTTAATGAAAAAAACATTGTTTTCGCTGAGTGTAAGTGGAAAAACAATGTTGACGTGAAGAAAGTATTTGAAGAGTTAAAGGAAAAATCTAAATACTTACCTCAAAACAAGATTAAAAAATACATAATATTCGCAAAATCATTTAAAGATAAGATTGAAGAGGAAGACTTGTTTTTATTTGATTTGAAAGATTTAGAAGCGTTATTTAAATCGTAATTGTGTTTTGATTTCTTTTTATTTTAAAAAAATTTAAGTTTTAAACGAATTTTTTTTTGTTAACTTTAAAGTAAATTACTTACGAGTAAATAATTAAAAAATGAAGTGGGGGGAGGAGAGTGTTGTTTTTACAGTGGTTAACGAAAACCCCGGGCGTGTTTGAGTTTGTCTTTATTTTAGTTTTTTCGGTTTTTTGCCTTCAAGTTTTTTTCTTAAACCGAAGAAGGCGATGAAAGTTAAAGCTAGAATGATTAAAATGTTTGAATCGGGGACAACCACGTTGTTTGATATTGATGTGTAGAAGGTGAAGTTTTGATAAGGGGGTTGAGCGCTCCACCCGCTAGTGTTTGGTATTAAAGTGACATTAATTGTGTTGATGTAGGAGGTTAGGTTCATGTAACCGCATGGAACGTAAACAGAAGAGTAGCCATTAGTGCTTGAATTGCAGTTGAAACTACCTTGAGGTGTGTAGACTGTGATGTTAAAGCTTGTTGAAAGGCAACTTGGGTTGAAGACTTCGAATGTGAAGGAAATATTCTGTTTTGGATTGTAAATATTATAAATGGAAGGGCTCACGCTTACAAGCTGAAGGGTTCTTAAGAGGTCTTTAAGAGTTAAAATTAAAAGCTGTGAAGAAGTAAGTTGCGTGGTGTTTGAGTAAACCCTGCTAGCGCACCCGTTGAATATAGCGCTTGCAGTGTAAGGAGCGTAAGATGTGATTGAAGAGTTTGTTATAAGCTCTTGGCTTAAAACATTCCACCCAGTGTAACCATTAGAGTCAGTTAAGTTTTGATACACTAACCCAGTGTTGTTGGTGACGTTCACTGTCACATTGCTCACACCATAACCATTGGAATCTTGGACTCTAACATTCAAAAACCATTGAATCAAAGCACTGCTTAAACTATCAGGAATGTTGAAGTTTGGCACCGTGCTGTTAATCGAATCGTAAAATGAGTAAGCGTTGAGAAAGTTAGTGTTTGAACTGTTTAAAGTAGTGTTTATAACTGTTACACTGGAATTCCAAAGGTATAAAGGAGTTCTCGAACCGCTTGTATTTATGATAGAGTTTTCAATTGTTGTGTTAATAGCATTTCCTCCCGCCCAATTGCCAAGTTGGATGCCAGTGCCGTAGGTTAAGCTTCCTTCACTTAGATTATTGAAAATGTTATTATTACTACTGCCCTGAATCCATATTCCAGTACGAGCAAGTGGCATGTAAGTGTTTTGAAAATAATTATTGTTAGAATAACCGTTTATAGCAATTGCAGTGCCTCCTGATGTTTGTTGTATTGAATTGTTTGAAAAATTGTTCGAGCTTGAGTTTGAAATCCATATTGAATAGCCTCCGGCAGTTGTGATGTTGCTGTTTTGAATTGTATTATTGGTAGAGTAGGCCAACACTAAACCAGCATTTGCCGTGTTACTAGCATTACAGTTGTTGAACAATGAATTGTTTGTAAACCCAACTCCCAAGCCAGTGTAAAATGTTCCTGTTACAGTGACGTTAGTGCAGTTCACCAATCCTACGAAACCGTAATGGTTGTTTCCGAAGTTTAGCTGAGTGTTGCTGGGACAGATGTTATTTGACCAAGGCGAGTAGTATAAAACGCTTTTACCGTCAACCCAGTTGTTAGTGGTGATGTTTTCAAAAAAATAGCCAGGGTTTGGCGGGCCGCTATAAGTCATTAATCCAATAAAAGGGCTTGCTACATTTGTTCTAGTGAAGTTATTGTAATCAAAAGTGTTGTTGCCTGTTTGATAGTCCAACCACCCTCCCATGTCCATGCAAGTAGGTTGACTTAAACTGCACCATGGTTGTCCTACTAAAACCCCTCCTGAGAAAGTGTTGTTGTAAAAATAATTATAACTACACAGTGCAATATAAATGCTTCCTTCATAACTATAATTGCTAAAATAATTATTGGTTATATTGTTGAAACTCCAAAAATTCACATCCCCTCCAAGCCAATTTCCATGGCCTGTGAAGTTGTTGAATGATATGGTGGAATTGCCAAGGTGATGACCTGCCCACCCTCCGTTGATTGTGTTGTTTTCAATTGTTGAGTTGTAAATTGCGTTGCAAGAGTAAGGGTTGTTGTTGAAAGTTACCCGGTCTAGAAACTGGTTGTTGAAAAGATTCAAACCATACGAAATAGTTCCATACCAACCATATTGCGACGACCCAGACCATGTTGTTATAGAATTAGAATTGTTCGTGAAATTTGAGTATTGAATCGTAAGATTATTAAACTGTGAAGCGTTCACGCCAGTGGTGAAGTTTTCAATGAGACAGTTTATTATGGAAACATTGCTCAAGTTGTTCACATCAAAACCGTCTCCACTGCCGTTTCCGATTATCGCGTAACCACTGCAGTTAATAACAACATTATTTGCCGTGATGTTAATGCAATTGCCTGAAGCGATGATATTGCCAGTTAAAACCCCGCCTGGCGCTCCCACATTACCACATGAACTGATTATGTTTGGTATGTTTGGAGAAAACGCGTAAACGTGATCGTCACCACTTCCTATGAATATCATTCCATCTGCAACCGCAGGACTTGATCGTATTGAATTTCCGGTTGTGTAGTTCCATATTTGTTGTCCGTTTGTTTCGTTTAGAGCGTAAACGTTATTGTCCCAACTTCCTATGAATATCATTCCGTTTGCAACCGCAGGACTTGAGTCTACATAATTTCCGGTTGTGTAGTTCCATATTTGTTGTCCGTTTGTTTCGTTTAGAGCGTAAACGTGATTGTCCTCACTTCCTATGAATATCATTCCGTTTGCAACTGCTGGGCTTGAGATTATTACATTTCCGGTTGTGTAGTTCCATATTTGTTGTCCGTTTGTTTCGTTTAGAGCGTAAACGTGATTGTCCCTACTTCCTATGAATATCATTCCGTTTGCAACTGCTGGGCTTGAGATTATTACATTTCCGGTTGTGTAGTTCCATATTTGTTGTCCGTTTGTTTCGTTTAGAGCGTAAACGTGATTGTCCTCACTTCCTATGAATATCATTCCGTTTGCAACTGCTGGGCTTGAGTATACATAACTTCCGGTTGTGTAGTTCCATATTTGTTGTCCGTTTGTTTCGTTTAGAGCGTAAGTGTGATTGTCAAAACTTCCTATGAATATCATTCCGTTTGCAACTGCTGGGCTTGAGTATACATAACTTCCGGTTGTGTAGTTCCATATTTGTTGTCCGTTTGTTTCGTTTAGAGCGTAAACGTTATTGTCCCAACTTCCTATGAATATCATTCCGTTTGCAACTGCTGGGCTTGAGAGTACATAACTTCCGGTTGTGTAGTTCCATATTTGTTGTCCGTTTGTTTCGTTTAGAGCGTAAACGTGATTGTCATAACTTCCTATGAATATCATTCCGTTTGCAACTGCTGGGCTTGAGTATATACCACTTCCGGTTGTGTAGTTCCATAAAAGATGAGCGGTTGTTGGGGCTGTTGAGCTTGAAAACCCAGTGTGGTTAAGGTAATTATGAAACATGGGCCAAGATTGAGAGTTAGAAGTTGAAGCTAGTAAAAGAAAAACAAGAAAACCAAAAAACAAGTAAAGTTTTGACATTAAAAGATAAGAAAGATTTGAACGTTTAAAAAACTTTCTTTTTTTCCCTTTAAAATTATTTCATGGTTATTTTCTTGATTATTGCTAGGCTCGGCTTTTTCTCCAACTCTTTCAACGAAAACCCCTGCCTTGTCACCTGAAATTGTTATTCTAACAGAACCGTCCTCGAGGTTCTCGGCAGTGCAGTTCGTTCCAAGCTTTTCAGCCACTTCATAGCATAACGCCCTGAAACCCACGCTCTGCACTCTCCCTTCAACTATCACTTCCTTCATTTTAAAACTTGTCGCCAAGTAGAAAGATTCCAATCGCAGTGAAAACCACTCCTAAAGCAGCGTCTATTAAAACCTCCTCAATAAGCGCTGTGTCAGTCAAGTTTGCAACATCCTGAGTAGCTTGAATTTGAGCGATTTGAGTTGAAGTTAAAGAGCTTGTCGAAGCGCCTTTTAAAGCACTCAACTGATAGTTAAGCGTTGCCGATACTGTGATGTACTGGTTAACTTGGTAAACGCTTATCGCTATGAGCAGCACTCCTAAAATCAAGCTAGCCACTCCTATTGATTTTCTCATTTTTTTTCACTCACCTTTTGTTTTATTAAAATCGTGCATTGAATTAACTTTTCTTTTCATTAACTCTCTTTGAATTTCTTTAAGATTTTCTTTTAAAGCTAAGTTAGGTTTTCTGTTAACAGTTTTAGCGAAAACCCTCCCCCTTTTTTTTAAGATAACACTTGTTTCTATCTCATAATTTTCTTTTTTGCTGTGAGCGTCTAACTTAACGTGAACATTAACACTTTCTATCTCAAGACTTTTAATTTTTCCGATTGTTTTGACGATCTTCTCTTTAATAGACTGAGAGAAAACTGTTCTATCCCCTGTAATGTTCACTTTTTCAATTAAACTTGAATTAGAGTTCATTCAAAAGTTATTTTTAAACGTAATAGTTTTTAAATATTACCACTTGCTCTTTTTTTAAGTTTTACAGTCTTAAAATGTTATTCTCAAAATTTTTTTTGGGAAAAGTTCAAAGCTAGCGAGAATCACGACTACCATTTTTTTTCAACGCGTTTTTAACGGTTTAAGCGTTTCTTTTTATAAAGCGGGGAGGATGTTTATTATGATAATAATAAGAACTATTAAGCTTGCTATGGCGGTTATGCTCGCAGCTGTTTTCTTTCCTTTTCTCTCTTTTATCTCCTCATACATTAGTCTAGCCCCATCGGTTATGTAAAGAGGAAGAATGTTAATAACCGCTATTGAAATGCTGAGAATAACAATCCACTGCAACGTTATAGTAACACTGTTAATAAGCCACCCTGGAATGAAATAGTAATTAATTATAAAATTAGCTCCAGCTATACCTAGAAAATTTTTTTGAGTGAACTCCACGGTTAAGTTTTTATTGTTAACAGTTACCGGTATTTTTTCTCCTTTCGCAGTGTTAGAAGTTAGACTAGCGAGTGTTTGAATATTATTCACTGGCGTGTTATTAAATGATGTTATAACATCCCCTGTTTGGAGGAAAGTGCTTGCAGTTGAGTTTGGAATTACTTTCTCAACCACCACCCCCCTAGATTGATTATTGTAAAAAAGCATGAAAGGAATAGTTATTATCGTGAAAAGAACGAAAAGGTAAAAGTTAGCAGCGCTCCCAGCTATCAAAGCCCTTCTTTTATTTGTAATCGTCGTTTTTTCAAGCTGCCTCTCATCCGGCTCCACGAAAGCGGCTATAGGAATGAAAGAAAGTAAAGCAACACCACTATTTTTAATTTTGATTTTTTCTATTTCAAATAAAAAAGCGTGGAAAGCCTCGTGACTTACTATTATTAAAATTATCGCGATTAAAGCCTCGCCTGGAATCGTGACAAACGGAATTGCGAGAGTCGCTCCTGGTTGAGTAGAGTGCGCGAATAAGATCGAGTAAGCGTTCAAACCCATTAAAGCTAATCCTATCAAAGCGAGCCCTCCAACCAACCCTGAAACCAGCACTAAAACAGAAGAGTTGTTAAACTCCATGAAAACCAGAAAAATAACTAAAATAGCAGTGTAAGTGTAAAATTTTTTACTATTCCCGAAAACATAGTAAGCGTAAAAAGGCCCGAAGCTCACCGCTAAACCTGCATCCACAAGCTTTTTAATCGCGTTTTCATGTTTCAACGCTACTTGTTTGATTTTCTTCAAACCCTTTCTCGTTTTTTTAATATTCAAAAAAAGGTAATAATTTTCAGTGTTGAAGGCTTTGGCGATGCTGACGCTGTTCACAGCCAGAACAATTAGGACAGCTGCTGTTTTGTAGATAAAATCAAGCCTTGAAAGCGCGACTGCAATAAAAAGGAGTGCGGAAGCTGTGAAGATTACTAAGCTTGCTATTCTTTCATTGTTCATTTTAAAACCCTTTTTCTTTTTTGAACCGCTTAATCTTAAGATGCATTCATTTTTTAACCTTACACGTAAAATTTTTAAAAAAACTCGCTTTTAAGAAAATCGGGTGGCTAAAACAACTCGAAAATTTGACTGAAATCTTTGGAAAGCGCTTTCCTCCAATTGTTGATGAATTGAATCGCGAACAAGTAGGACATAAAAACAAAAATATCGCCGTAGTTCCAGAACACTCCTACAGTGGCGAGCCTGTAATTAACATCGATTAAATCGCCTATTATTAGAAAGATTATTGCAACTAAAAGGCCGTTGTAGCCGCTCCAGAACTTGGCTGATTTAACTGAAACTATCACCAACGCCACTCCGGCAGCTAAAATCACGTCAATCATTGGAATGATCAAAGCGTAGACTTTTTGAGCGTTTGAAACATTAGAATTCATTATAGGGTTTAAGTAAAAATACGTGAAAGCGGCTACAATCGCTATGATAATCAACGCGGAGACTATTATTTTTTTCTTTGTCAGTTGAATGTAAACATCCTGCATCAAAAAGTAAACGCTGATTGCAAGCATCAAATAACCAGCGACCATTAAAATCTCGTAAAAATAGAAGAAAAAGCTTATTGAAGAAAAATCGTAGGCTAATCCTAAAACTATTGAAATTAATATTGTTAAAATCGCATAGAAGAATGAATTGAAGCTTTTAAGCTTCTTTTTAACTGTTGAAATCGCCGCTAGCAATACGAGTGCGATAAACAAGAAGCCAAAACTACTGTAAATGTCATAGTAAGCGTTTGGAATGAAGTGAACAAAATAGGGAATCACAGCGGCTAGGAAGACGATCAATCCGATGAGCAGAAAATCGATTTCAAAGAGATTGGCCTTGTTTGATTCTTGTTTTTCGCTTTCCCTGATTTTTACATTGCTTTTCATAATTCCTAATTAACAACTCTTTATTTTAAAAATATTTCGTTTTTTAATACTCTGAGTTTTCGGTTTTCAGAAAAGGTTTTAAACACCCGCGCGCTTAAAATTGCAAGGGTGTTTTAACCACAAAATCAATAACAGGTGGGGTTTTAAAAATGGACTGCGAGGTTTGCGGGCAGCGTGAGGCTGTCGCGGTTGCAATAATTGACGGGGCTAGATTAAACGTATGCGAGAAGTGTTTGAAATTCGGAAGGTTTGAAAAAAGTCTTTTAAACGAGCCTGAAGCTAACAATCGCAGTGAAAGCGGCTCCACAGAGCTCGTGTTAATAGAAGGGTATGGAAGGGTTTTAAGCGCCGCTAGAATGGGAAAAAAATTAAGTGTTAAAGAACTTGGAAGAAAGTTGAACATAAGCGAAAAAGACTTGGAAAAATTTGAAAACGAGTCTCTAAAACCAGTTGAGAAAATAGCAAGAAAACTTGAAAAAGAGCTTAACGTGAAAATTTTAGTTGAAGAGTAAATTCTAACAAAAACAAGGAGTGCTCGTTTTTTGTTGCTTGCAAGTACCGAGAAACTTAATTTTTTTTTCCATTGAAAATTAAGTTCCATGTGAAGAGCGTGTCAGAGATACGTTTTTAAACTTTGGCTTGCTATTTATTTTTTCAATGAAATTTTCGAAGTTGAAAGCTCAAACAGCGGTTGAATACTTACTGTTGGCAGGGGGTGTGATTGTTTTCGTCATCGTAGCGGTTGTTTTAGTGAAAAACGTTGTTCTAAACCCTTCTCAAAACGCTACTGCAAACCTTTCCAACCAAATAACAAACTATATTACCACTTCCAATCAAACCGGGGTTGTGGCAGCTCCAGTGTCCTTGTGCAGTAGTGATTATTGTTTTACTGAGGGTGGGGGGAGCGCTGGCGGTTTAAACTCTTCTAACTTAACTAACTCAACAGGGGTTGTCAACAGTTCAAATTACAGTTTTTCAAGCGTTTATGTTACTTACCAACCAGTTGGTTTAATAAAAAGCAGTGACTACGTTTTATGCGTTGGACCTGCTTGCACCAGGTGAATTTTAGAACATGAAGTTTTTGAATTTAAGGAAGAATTTTAATAAAATATTTTTTATTTTAGCGGTTTTTTCTTTCATTGGTTTTGCTAGCGCTTCAATACCGCAGTTAATCGCTTTTCAAGGAAAACTAACAGACAAGAACGGCGCTCTAATTAACGGGAACACTCTAATAACCTTCAAGATTTACACCACTCAAACTGGAGGGTCTCCGATTTACACTGAAAGTGACAATATCAACGTTTCAAATGGTTTAGTAAGCTGGCTAATTGGAAGCAAAACCACTTTAACATTACCATTCGACCAGCAGTATTACCTTGGAGTGACTGTTGACGTGGATGTTGAGATGACTCCCCGACTTGCTTTAAGCGATGCTCCTTACGCTTTCAACTCGATAAACGCTAATAACTCTGCTTTTCTTAACGGCACTCCCGGTAGTAGTTACGCTCTTGTTAATGGTAATTATCCTAGTATGACTGTTGGCAATGCGACGAACGCTAATAACTCGAATAACTCTGCTTTTCTTGGTGGTGTTGCCGCTAGCAGTTACTTCCAAAACGGCGGAGCTCTCACCGCTTCAAGCGCAAGTATCGGAGGTCACACGCCATGGACTGCTGCAAGTTGTTCGTGGACTAATTGGAATAATATAACAACTACTCCTAACGTGTATAATGAAGTTGACAGTCCTAATTGCCCAGCAAATACAGTACCAATCACCGGTGAATGTGTGTCATCATCCGATTTATATATAACAGAGTTTGGTCCTACTTCTTCCTACTGGTTTTGTGGCTATTTTGATAATTCACCTTATTCAGTTACTATAGCTACTAGGGCTAAATGTTGCCCCTCTTGAATTTCATTTTAAAATGGAAACAGCCACGCCGAGGCTACTGCGCTTCTCCTCACTGCCTCCAGGGATTACCCTGTCAATTATAACACACGTAAATAATATTTTTAAAAGTTTGCCATTGTAACAATAGACTTTTTTAAAAAGCCTATCGATGCAACCATAGACTTTTAAACTACGGTTATATCATTATTTATTTGTGTTATAATATTTTTTTTAACTTCTTTTAGTGATGGCATTTGTTTCAGCAGTATTATAGGGTTTATGCTTTTCCATTCCTTTTCGCTTATTTCTTTGATATTGTTTACAAGCTCGGTTTTTTTGAATTGTTTGTTCTCATTATTTAGTTTTTTTGTTATTAACTGCGCGCTGAATTTTACATCTTTTGTGAGAATGTGATAAATGTCAAAGAGGTCTGTTGCTGATTTTCTGTCCATTATCGCCCTGCACTTTTCAGCTAGTATCTCCCTTAACTCCATTACATTTAGAACGTATTCACGTAAGTCGGCGTATCTTGGTCTTATACTTACTAGTTTTTCATGCACGGGTTTTTCATAGGTTGGTATGTCTATTCTTATATCTTGTATTTGCGATTGTTTATGTCTTGCGATGTATGACGGCCCTTTTATTCTTGCGTGGAACTCTATTGTGTTATACTTGTTTGTTGTCGGCTCGCTGACCTCTGCTTCATACCCGAAATCCCTGTTGATTGTTTGTATTTTTTTAATCGCTTTTTGTAGAAAGTTGTTTAACTCGTGTTTTTTTAGGTTTGTTGAAAAGTCGAGGTCTGATGAAAACCTTGGAAGGCCGTATATTTTTTGCAGTGCCGTTCCTCCTTTGAAGACGATTTCATTTCCGGTTATTTCTGATAGGCTGATAAGGATTATGTGTTGCAGATAGTCTTTTTCTATTTGGTATGGATTGTTGAAACCGCCATAATCTTTAAGCTCGTTAAATCTTAGCATATATTACCCCCCATTTTTTATCTTTGTTTCTACCGTTTTGCAGTGTTATGTATTTATTTAGTTTAAATTTTAACAGGTCATCCGCGTTTATTTCATTTTTTTCCATTATGAATCCTATCTTGTTTATTAGTGTTTTTGAGCGCATTCTTTTCGCGTATTCTTTTAATTTTTTGATGTCTATTAGTTTGCTGTTGTAAGCGTTTGCAAAGGTTTCATTGATTAAATAAAGGTTTGGGTAGTTGAAATAAAGGAGGTCTAGAATGGCTTTTTCGGCATCTGCAAAGAATACGTTCGTGTCGCTTTTTTTGAATCCGAAGAAACGGCTGGGTTTTATGTATCTGAAAAGAAGGGTAAAACCGTATAAGTTTAGTTTTTTATGCCTTCTGGGCGAGATGACGTCTATGGTGCTTGGCATTTGAGTGATGAGTTTGTGATGGTTTAGCGCGTAGAGCATACTTATGTATGACGGGGTTACCATGCCACACGCTGCATACTCAACGCTCACATCTTTTAGACTGTACTTACCTCTTTCCAACATATTTATAAGTTTATTTTTAACAAGCATTTGCAGGTAGACTCTGGCGTAGTTTCTTTTCTTTAAAATTTTAACCGCGTCGTTGAATGTGAAGACAAGCATTCCTTGCTCTTCTAGCGTGTTTATAAAATCTATTCCTTTCATACTATTTTTTTTAAACCCCCTCATTTAAATACTTTTGTGTTTCATAAGCATATTTATTTATGCTTTGGCTGCATGAAAATCTAAACGGTTGGTTAAGAATTAAGTTTTTTCTTTTTAAATATGAAAGTTAACATATTTAATTAAAGGCTAAAATTTCATCTAGAAACGCGCGAGTATAAAATACTAATTATTTTTTGTATAAATAAGAAACAGCCACGCCGAGACTCCTGCGCTTCTCCTCACTGCCTCCAGGGATGATTTTGTCGATTCTAGCGCCGCCACTCGCGTGAAACCACAGCGTGCGCTCGGCTTTTCTCTGCGTTAAAAAGAATATAATCCTCAATTCCAAACTTGCGCTTGTAAAAGTTTTTTACGAGTGACCTTTTTTTCTTCAAGAAACTAGTTAAGGTTTCTGGTTTGCCAGCAGCCACTTCCATGCTGGAGTGAAAGTTATTTTCTTATTTTTTATGGTTTCAGTGTTTTCATAATCATTTGTGATGACCGTTCCCTCGCTGAGTTTAAAGCGTTCCAGCGCTTTAACGAGGTTTTTAACTTCAACTTCCCTTCTGTTTAAATCATAAGTTACTTGTATTGCTTTTGTTATTTTCAAACCTTTTTTAATGATAAAATCAACTTCTCTTTGCTCGCCGTCCTGCCAGAAGAATATTTTTTCATCTGAATTCAATCTTCTTTTCAATTCGATGAATACAATATTTTCAAGTTTTGATCCAATGTCAGCTAGGGGGTTGTTTGAAAACTGCGCTGCTAGAGCGTGGTCTATGACGTAGAGTTTTCTTGGGGCTCTTATAACCTCGCTTAAAGAGCTTGAATAGTTTTCTATTGTGAACACGAGGTAGGCGTTTTCAGCGTATGAAATGAAATTTTTAACCGTGTTGTGGCTTCCAAGGTTGAAGATATGCTGGAGTTTGGAAAGCGTGAATTTTTTCGAGTAAAGATTGAGAAGATACACGGTGAACTCTTCGAATTGTTTCACGTTTCTGATTTCATATCTTGACACCATGTCTCTGCTTATGATGTCTCTTAAATATAGTGTCAAAAGGTCTTTTCTTTTTTGAGTGAATACTTCTGGAAACCCCCCGTAATTCAAATAATCCTCAAATAGCGAGCGGGTTTGCACTATGCCTTGCTGCGTGTAAAAGTCTATTGTTTTAGGAGTGATTTCTTTGAAAGAGAAAGGGAATTCTTCATATGTAATGTTTCTTCCTGTCAGCGCGTTTGAAACTTCTGATTTTAAGATGCTGTTGTTGCTTCCAGTAACAAATAGCTTAGCTGTTTCAAATTCTCTTATCCTGTAAGCCCATTTTTCCCATTGTTTCACCTCTTGTATTTCATCAAGAAAGATGAAAATCCTTCCCTTGGGATTGTAGAGCTGAAGGTAAGCTTCATGCATTTTTTCAAAATCCAGGTACGTGAAGCCGTTTAATCTTTCATCCTCAAAATTAAGGTATAAAATATTATTTTCACTTGTTTTGTGGGTCAGTGTTTGAATTACTTGTTTGAGAAGAGTGGACTTTCCAGCTCTTCTCACTCCTAAAAGTATTGATATTTCCTTCAGGTTTAAGTCGTTTTCTATTTTGCTGGTAAGCTCTCTTTGAATGCCAGGGCTTGTTTTAAGCAGCTTGTCTTTCTGGTCTTTTATAATATACTTCAAAAACTCTATTTCCATTATTATGCTTTTATAATGACATATTTTTAATCTTTTTGGTCATTATAATGACTTAATTTAAGTTGATTAAGGGTTTTTGGTAGAGATAGGAGACGACTATGCCTAAGCTTCTGGTTTTCTCCTATCCAACCTTTTAACTTTATGGTTATATTATAACAAGCAATAATACTAAAAATTGATTAATATAATAATCACTTAGAAAGGCGGGAGTCTGGTTTCCTTACAAAATTCAATAAAGCAGAAAACCCAAGATTTCCAGATTATGGGCTATTAAAATATATAAATACTATTTTTGTAAAATTAGACAGAGGTTGGATAAAAATACGAAACGGCGACGCCGAGACTCCTGCGCTTCTCCTCACTGCCATTTGGAATTACCTTGTCGATTCTAGCGCCGCCACTCGCGTGAAAACGCAGCGTCGGCTCGGATTTTCTCTCCGTTAAAAGAATATAATCCTCAATTCCAAACTTGCCTTTGTATAATTTTTTTATCAAGTCTTTGTTCTCTTTCTTGAACCTGTCAAAAGCGTCCGGCCTGTCATCCAAAGCCGCCTCCATTATCCTAAGCGTTTGAAAATGATCATTAGTCTTTTCAAGAAGGCGTTTTTGAAGGTTTGAAAGTTTTTCGTTTTGCTTCTCGTCTTTAACCTCGCTTTTATCAATTAAAGGCTCAGTGTAATACAATCTCTCCAAAGCTATGAGCTTCTGAATTTTGAAAGGTAGTTTGAAAAAATCGCTTTCATTGTTTAACTTAACTTTAAATTTGCTTTGAATGTAGCTTTTGAATTTTTCGTTTTTGAAAAGCATTTCATTTAAATCTTGAATTGGACTGTGCGTTCTAATCTCAAATTTTTTTTTAATGAACTTGTTTAAAATTTTTAAGAAGCCGTTTTGAAAAGTGTCTTCAATATTTTGAATATGGTTTAAGTGTTTTGTTCTCAACTCGTCTGAAATTTTAACTCCTTCTACTCTAACTTCAGGGTCCACGGTCAGCTGGTATAAAGTGAAAATTCTTCCTTTTTTACTCGATCTTTTCTGAATTTCTCCTCCTCCTATATGCTCAATCCATGATTTTTTAAAGTCTCTAGTTATAATACCACTCATCTGCCCTATAACCCTGCCGGTTGGCTTGTGAACTGAAACGAACTCCACCCCGTGTTCTATTCTGTTTAAAAGTTCTTGTTCGCTTACTTTTCTATCCCATCTTTTGTTTATTAACTCCATTAAGCTTGGAATGTCCTTCTCCTCAGCTCTCCTGAACTCCACCTCCTCTTTTTTAATTTTAATCATACTGCTTTTTTGAGTGTTAAAAGCTTTTTAAACAATGCGCTTGTTTAAACTTTCAAGAACTCTGCTTTCATGGCGTGAAAGTCGAACAAAACAGCTTTTTTGAACATTAAAGAAGCAACCTTAACCACCCGCGTGTTTTTTATTCTAGCCTCCCCTTCAACGCTGTGCACGTGACCGCAAAAATTAATCAAAGGCTGGCGCTTTTCTATTATTTTTTTAACCGCAGTGCTCCCAATGTGAAGTCCTTTTTCTTCATCTAAAACGCCGTAAGGAGGCGCGTGAGTCGCTAGTATTATCTTATCGTCTTCGGTTTTCTGAAAAATTTTTTCAAGACCCTCTTCAATCTCCTCTTCAGTTTTCTCGTTAACCGTGTTAAAATAACCGCGCGGGCTAGACCCGAACCCGATGAAAGTGAACTCGTTAATCTTTTTTATTTTCCCATCAATACTGACATTTTTTTCATTGAAAAAACTTTGAAGTTTTAAATTTTCATTATTACCATTTATTGTAAGTGTTTTTTGAGGTTTAGTGATTTCAAGCATTCTCTCAGCATAGCTTATCGAATTCAACGCTGAATCGCCGAGAATCAAAGTAAAACTAGGATTGTTTTCTTCAATCATCTCTTCCAGCGTTTCAAGCGCTTCATCTTCAGCGTGCAAATCCGCAGCGACAAGCATTTTCATTTTTCAGCTTCCCAGAATCGACTCTAACTGTGAAGGTGTTAAAACTCCCACGTACATCTTACCATTAATGAAAAAAGTCGGCGTTCCCTGCACTCCTAAATTTCTTCCAGTTTGAGTGTCATTCAAAACCGCGTTCTTGTACTTATTGTTTTCAAGGCATGAGTTGAAAAGAGTGGAGTTCAAGCCTAGTTTAACCGCAAAACTTTCAAGGTTTGGAATACTCGCCCAACCACTGTTCTCACCCCCTTGATGAGAATATAAATAATCATGATACTGCCAGTACTCGCCTTGATCGCCAGCGCACCTAGCCGCTTCAGCAGCGCTTAACGAGTCAGGGCCTATCAAAACAAAGTCTCTGAAAGCGAAAACAGCTTTTCCTGAGTTAACATAATTCATTATCACCTGGTTAGACTCGTTATAAAACAAACCGCAGTAAACGCACTGGTAGTCCGCGAATTCGATTACCTGGTTTGGAGCGGTTGAATTTCCAATGTAATCGCTTCCCAAGCTGATGTTCAAACCGCTGTTTGTTTTGGTTGGGTTGATTTTCGAGTTTGCTGTGTTGTTGTTTGAATTTTGCGTGGCGATTAGATTCTGGTTGGAGTTAACTTGGCCTGAAATTAAAACCGAGTTTGAAACCACGCTCGCGCTATAAATGATAGCGATTGAAATTAAAACCGCTGATACTATGATTGCAATCCAAGTGTAATCTTTCATGGCATTTTTTTTTGAATGCAGGGTGTTTAAAAGCTTTTCTGGTTAGTCGGCGTAATTAACCTTGCAAGCCTCGCACCCAGAGTCGATCTTCCTTTCAGTGAAGTAAATAGAAACTAAAAGAAGGGTTATGGTCGCTGCTTTGATTTCAAGTGAATACTCTGAAAGCAAAAGCATTCCAGGCAAGCCGATAAAAGAAATCAGGAAAACAGCGCACGCGGTGCACGTGGCGACGCCGGTAACACCTGCTATCAAACCTGCAATGAAAGCGCTTAAACCACCGACAACCCCTCTTTTCGAGATTTTCTTCACAATGTCAAAAGAGTAAAGCTGAAGGGCGACGCTCACGGCGAAGAGAATTGAAACGATTACTATGAAAACGTAATCCTGAATTTGAAGAGAATTTGAAGCGTTTAAAGGGTTGTAGGGAATTGTTGTCAAAGCGAAATAAAAAACAATTATCGAAATAACACTCACAACTAGTGAGATTAGTAAATACTTTGGGTTCAAACAGCACTTTCTAATATTATTTAGCATACTTCTTCATGAAATCCCTGAACGGCGGGATAGCGTATTTTTTTCCTTCCAACGCTTGATACATTAAGTAAAGCCACGCTGCCAGGAAGGCGATAAAGAAAACAAAGTTTAAGAACAAGCTTAAAACCTGAGCGAATGGCATGAAAGAAATTGCGAATTCAAAGAATTTCAAGACAATCCAAACCACGAACAACGCAACGCTGAACACGATTGATTGAATCGAGTGAAACCTCACGAAATCATCATCCTCCTTGAAAACAAGCATTAAAACCCCTGTTAGCGCGAGTAAAACATAAGAAGCCGCTCCCAAAACATTGCCATCGTCTTTTTTCATTAAGTGTAATAAAAAAGACTTTCAAGTTTTTAAACCTTTTTATTTTTAATGTTTAACTTAAAACCGACTCTCAAGCGTAAGTCAATCGTTATACATTAAAAGCAACTTCACTTATCATGAAAGAGGAAAAAACCCCCCCTTCCTTTAAAGACGGGGGGCGCCACCATTCCGCTTAACGAATCACAAGCGAGGCGGAGCTTCTTGACCACCTAAACCCTTTCTTTTTTTAAAAAAATAAGGCGAGGTTTTCACTTCACTATTTTTGGTTTTCTAACCGCTTTTTTTTCACTTCTTAAAATTTCAATTGTTGTTATTATATTCGTGAATATTATTACAAGAAATGCTATTTCAAGAAGGTATGGAATTTGAATTCCGAAGCTTGCCGGCAAAACAACTAGAACGGCTTCCGTCAACCCTCTTGGCATCATTCCTGCCATCAACTCAAGGCTTCCTTGAAGGTTTTTGTAGATCTTCATCACGAAAAACTTGAGGGTTATTACTCTTGAAGCTATGATTATAACTGTTATTGACAGTGCGATTATTATTGACGTTGCGTTGAAGAACTGCGGTTGGATGAGAATTCCCAGATAAACGAAAAAGAATGTTTTAACGAAAAAAGTTATCTCGGTTTGAAAGTCTTTGAAGTTTTCAGGTGTTTTGAACTCTCCCTCCATTTTAAGCGCTTTCCAGATGCCCGCCCCGTTTCCTATTATCAAAGCGAAAACCAGAACCGCTATCGCGCCGCTCGCGCTTATCATTTCATTGAAGCCGTACAGCATCAACGCCACTGCCAGGGTTAGCATGTAAGCGAATGGTTTTTTTGAAATGTTTTTAAGTATTTTCAACCATATGACTCCCACAATCAACGCTATTACGAATGCTATGGAAAACTCTCCAAGAAGAGCGTTCAACGTGTTGTTTATTCCCACTGAACTGCTTGTCATCATCCCTATAATGCTTATGACTATTATGATTTGCAGGGGCGAGGTGATTACGCTTTCCATGGACAAAACTGTTTTAACATCCTCGTTGATACTCAACTTTGGAATTATAACTAGAACCACTGCGGCGCTCGTTCCGTCCACGATTGCAGAAAATAAGGCGGCTTGTCCTATAGAATACCCGAAAACATAATGCAGTAAAACCGTTAACAAAAACAGTGTTACAATGAAAATGGAGAAAGTTTCTACAAGAGTTTCGCCTGCAGAGCCCGCTATTGTTTCTATTTTAGTTTTCAACCCGCTGTCGAAAAGAATTACAAGCAAAGCCAGCGCTCCAACGTATCCTGCAAGCGAAGATAGAACGGCCGGGTTTACCAAGTGAAGTATCGGCCCTATGAGAAATCCTATCAGCAATAAAAGTGGTATTTCAATTATTTTTGTTGACTCGAAAACTTGAACTCCTAAAAACCCGAGTATTATTATCAAACCTCCTACAACAAGACTTTCAGCAACAGATAGAATCATTACGGACTAGTTTAATTACAATGTTTTTTAAACCTTTTTTTTTTAATATATGTTGGCGTAAAACCCACGCCCTTCAAGGGGAGTATAAACTAACAGTTTTTCTCTAATTTTCTCACGCTGGGAAACACTGGCAAAGAGGGGTGTAATGGTTTAAATACTTGGTTTTAAACTTGAATTTTTTTAATTGAAAAATGAAAGAGACTTTCAGGTACAAGTGCTACCCTTCCTGAGAAACAGGTAAAGCGGTTGTTAACGCAAATGTTTTTAGCTAAAACTATTTACAACCGGCTTTTAGAAGAAGCTAAAAAGCACTATAAAGAAAAACATGAAACTCTTTTCAAGTTTGATATGAACAACCTTGTGAAAAAAAATCAAAGAAGAGCAACCAGTTTAAAGAAGGTTTTATAGTCAAGTGCTTCAAAATGTTTCTGATAGGCTTTCTAAAGTTGAACACTAGTCAAACAGGTAGTAAGTGCTGGAGTAAAGAAGAGTTGAAATTGTTTGAAGGGGGTGTTTAACTGTGTGAAGTGTGGTTTAACATTTGACAGGGGTTTAAACGCTTCTAAAAACATTCTCAAGAAAGCTTTAACAGAAAAAAAGTTTTAGAAGGTTAGCGCTGGGCGAGGTGGGAAGTAACGCCTTTAGAGATAGTGTAAGACCTTTCGCAATGGAAAGGCTTGTTGTCGTTGAAAGAGGAACTAAACTTGAAAAACTTTGGAAAAAAAAAGGTTTTTTATTGGAAGCCCGCTCGCTTTAGCGGTTGGGAGGATGTCACGAAAACATTTTAAAAGCATAACATTAAATTCATTATACGTGTTTTGATTTATGGAGAATTATGTTTGGATTGCGGGTATTGTAGTGGCGGTGTTGGTTGTTGCAGGTTTATGGTATTTCACCCGCCCTCAAGCGCCGCCAGCAATTACAACACAGAACACTTCAAACCAATCAACTGTTTCAAACATTCCTGTTCAGAACAGCACCATCCCACTTATTTCATCTTATAACGACAGCGACGCTTTAAACAATTTAATAAGCATTGTTAACCCAATGGCAAGCGTTTTAAGCGGGTTGGGATTTTTAAACGACTCCAACGCTTCAAACGTTTTAAACGAGGTTGTTTCTAACCTAGCTTCATTCGAGTCAAACGAAAACCTTTCAACTTTAAGCGACAAGGGCTTTTTCATCACCTACGCTGGAGCTACAGCCGAACTTGCAACCGCTAACCAAGACTACCTTAACTTTCTAATGATTCAAAACAATCAAACAACTTCAAACCAGCTTTGCGCTGACAAGCAAACATACCTGAGAAGCCTGTTCTTTTTAAACAAGTCAATTCAAGAAGTTTTAAACGCTTCAAACCTACTTAACACGACTCTCAGCATTGCAAATTACGCCGCCCTATCAAACGAAACCCACGTCAACGACAGCGTCGCTTACCTTCAAGCTTTCGCCCTGGAACTCCAAGCTTTTGAATTAAAACAAGAGTCAAACATCAAAGAACTATGCGGTTGAGTTTTATTGAATGGAAAACCCCAAACTTTTAAAAACATTAACACCCCCTTATAATACCATGAAAACCATCATGAAAACCCTCGCCCTACTACTCCTAACCGTTGAACTAACATCAGCTCAGTATTTAACCCTCAACTCATGCAATGACTACAGTTTAGGAAGCGAAAACGCTTTAGGCTACTTCACGCCAGGCGTTTACCCGGTATTCCCTGTTTTCAACTTCACGGTTTTCAACACCACAGTGACAAAACAAGCCGACCTCCCTCTATACAACAATCTTTGCAATAAAACAAACAACATTTTTTACGGTTTTAACGCCTCGCTTCAAACCTGCTCAACACAATCTTCAAAATCAAACGCTGTTTGGCCTGACACTGGACTTTCAACCCCGCAACTATCAACCATCATAAGCTTAACTGACAACTCTCAATTCACCTACCTACCAGTAAAACCAAACACAAACGATTTAACAATTTTTTACAAGCAAAACCCAGGTTTTGCTAACAGCCTTAACAAAACTATTGTCAACTCAACCTCTCAAGACTCGCTACACTTCACTTTTTACGGTTTCGGCTTCAACACAACCTCAAAATGCTACTTCCCAATCAACATCACAAACTCAAACTTCTCCATAACAGTAACAGCAACCTCTCACCGAGGACCGCTCGCCCTAACTCAAAGCCAAAACGAGACGATAACCTTTGACAATTCAACAGGAGTTCTAACCGCGAACACGTCATTCTCAGGAAAAGAATTCAACTACGAGTACAGTGGAACGCTTCCAGCGTCTTTTAACATACTCGTTGAAAAACTTAACAATCCCAACGAGGTTACAAGCCTCCTCATAGACAAAGCTTCACTTCAAGTTTACTTTTCCAGTGTTAAACAAGCTGGTTTAGAAGTTAGCTACTACTCGCCAACCGGTCACGGAACGCTTTTAAACGAAGCCAACCCATTCGACCTTAAACTTTCCAACGTTAACGGGTGGGACGTTGAATTCCAAACAGACTCGATTTTAAACGCTACTTTAAAAAAAAATTTCGGGGTTGCCAACATAAACGTGACCATAACACCAACACTGGGGGTTATACAAAAAGCCGAGATTATAGCCAAAAACTTTATAAGCGTCCTCTTAAGCAGTTCAATTGAAAAAGCAAAAGCAAGCGCTGACGCTCAAGTTTCAAACACTAAAATAGTTCAAAAAACTTACGAACAATTTTTAACCAACTGCAAGCATGATTTGGAGACAATGGAAAGCACTGGCATGTGTGATTCACTTTCTTCATGCTCCCAAGCTCTCGGCAGTCCTTACTCTATTCGTTACAACGGTTTTTCTGATTGTGAGAGTTATGCTAGAACCAAAAGCGGTTACACCGGCTAAAAAGTTCAAACTGCCCGCGCATTTAACTGGGGCGCTTTTAGGAGGCGCTTTAGCAGGGCCCTTTTCAAATGCAGCGGTTATTTTTGGCGCGAGCGCGGGTTTTATAATTGGTAAAACCCTTGAAAAAAGAAAACAAAAACAGAGAGAAGAATCTTTTAAAACCATAAACCTTCTCAAACCTAAAATAAAAAACACTGAAAACCTGCGGCAAAGATTCAAAAACAGCATTTTAGCGAAAAAATTATTCTTGAAACGCGAGCGAGCGGGAGAGGTTAAATCCAAATCAAACTTTTGGGAAAGCGAACTCGCTAAAAATCATGTGAAACACTTTTAAAAACCACTTTCCTCTAATATTTTAAAACGCTCATCGCAAAACTTTTAAAACCAGCGAAAAAAAAGTTTAAAAGAAAAATCAAAAAGGGAGGTTAATGAGCTCGTTGAAAAGAGTTTTAGGTTTTTGGGACTGTGTTTTCATAAACCTAGCTTCAATAATCGGGGCTGGCATTTTCGTTGTCATCGGAGTTGCCAGCGGGCTTGCAGGCCCAGCAGTGATCCTTTCAATGATACTAGCTGGAATCGCGTCTATTTTCATCGGCCTGACTTTCGCAGAACTGGGGGGTTCCATTCCTAAAGAAGGCGGTGTTTTCGAATTCGGAGAAGAGTTAATATCCCCCTTCGCAGGCTTTCTCGGAGGCTGGCTTTGGATTTTCGCAGGAATCGTAGGCGCGAGCGCTTTAGGCATAGCCCTCGCTAGTTACATAACCCCTCTCGCCGGTTTGAAAATTCCAGTTACAATCACAGCTTCGATAATAATACTAATAACCGGCGCTTTAAACCTCCTGAACATAAAAACAACCGCTAAAATAGACACTGTCTTCGTAGCTTTTGTAGTCTTCGTGTTAACTTCCTTCTCTATTTTCGGCATCACGCGTTTCAACCCCGCTAATTTTTCAAACTTCACTCCAAACGGTTTAAACGGGGTCATCGAAGCTTCAGCTTTACTGTTTTTCGACTACCTCGGGTTCACTAAAATAACAGCTTTAGGCGGCGAGGTTAAAAACCCCCAGAAAAACATTCCACTCTCCATAATATTCTCCATCCTCATTGTAATCACACTCTACGTTTTAACAACCATTTCAGCCATAAGCCTAGGTGGAAGCGCTATCTACAACTCACCTGAACCCTTAGCAACAGCGTTGAAAAACTCTGGAAGTGTTGAAGTAACCTTAATCTCTCTAGCCGCTATCATAGCCATGATTCAAGTTCTCTTCAACTCCATTCTAGGCTCTTCCAGAGTCATGCTCGCTATGAGCAGTAAAAAATTCCTACCGAAAACTTTTAAAAAAATCAATCACAACGGCGTTCCCACCCACGCTGTAATAATCTCAACAATCTTCTCAATAACCCTCGCTCTCACAGGCAACCTTGTTTTCGTCGTCTCAGCTACAAGCTTTTCATACCTACTGTTCTTCATAATAAGCGGTTTCGCGGCTTTAAAATTAAAGAAAAAAATCACCCCCACAACAGTGATTGTCACTTCAATACTAATCAACATTTCACTTCTATTCTTCCTAGAATTTAACGCGTGGGTCGTAAACCTTTTAGTAATCCTTTTCGCTGTTCTATACTGGCTAGCCAGAAAACCCTTCCACCAGCGCCTCTCACTTAATAACTAATTTTAAAAAAAACTAGGGGGGAATCACCGCTCCCCTCTTAAATACAAAGACCGCGTTTTAGCAAACGAGAGAACCTTCGAATACTTTTCAGCTTGAACACGCGGGTTTCCACTGAAAATAAACACCAAACCTTTATCATCTATCCAAATTTCACTCTCCCGCTTCTCTTTTAAATTATCATAAAACCAGTCAATACTTTGCCTTAACTCTTCAACTTTTCTACTTTCAACAGGCGTTTTAAAAGGTATTCTAACCGCTGGAACCACTTCTTTTTTATCAGCTATACTTATAAGAGAAGTTTTTTTATGATCAAACTCTTCAAAACCAGCTATGCTTTCGGCAAAACCTTTGAATTTTTCACTCATTTCACTATCCTTCTTATCTTGAAGGATTTTCATCAAACCATGGTTTTCAAATTGTTTCGACTCAGCCAACTGTGTCGCGAGTTTCATGTAAATTCTTGAAGTTTTTTTCTTGACTTCAGCATCCTCACTATTTTTAAACTCCCCGCTTTCCATGCTTGAGTATTAAACAACATCAAATTTTTTAATCCGTCGCGTTAAAAACACTTTTATGCGAAAATTTTAAAAACAATCGCTAAATCAAATTAACAAGCTTTTTTTTTAACAGGTGGTTTTGAATATGCTGTTTAAATGCAGTGTTTGCGGGTACGTTCACGAAGGCGTTGAAGCTCCTGACAAGTGCCCTAAATGCGGAGCTCCTAAAGATAAATTCACAACCCTATCTAAAGAAGCTTCAGACTTAATATTAAGATCCAGGTTCACAAACTCTCTTCACATGGAATTACACTCCCTCCTAACGAAAATCTCAGAACTCTCTCAAAAAGGCGTTAACGACGCTTTAGACGAGCCTTGCGTGGCCATTTTCTCCAAAACCTTAGAACAATCCAAAATTTTAAGACAAATGATAACCGCTGAACTTGAAACCCACCAGAAGAAGGGAAAGTGGGGTTAAACCATTTTTTTTTTGGAAAATAAAATAATTCGAAACGTTTTTAAAAGACCAAGCTTCTAAAACTTTTCAATGGAAGTTTTGGAAAAAAACTTTGAAAAGAAAACTTTACCCCCTCAAACCTATTAAACGCGAGTTGGCATGTTCACATTTTAAACGAAGAGGGTATTGCCGGCTCTCAGAAGATTGGCTTCAAAGGAAATTTAAGCATAGGAAGGGATTTGATTAAAAATGACAATTCTATCGATAAGCAGTACGTTTCACGTGAACAACTTAAAATAGAACCTTTGGAAAAGAATGGAAGCGTGTTTGTAAGAATAACAAATACTGGCAAGAACAGTGTTCTTTTTAAAACAGGCGGTAAGCAAAAGAGATTTCAAGATACGAGTCGACAGAAATTCCACTAGAAAAACTTTCTAAATTTCATCTTGTTATTGGAAGAAAAGAAGAAGGAAGAGGTTATAAAGTAGTTTTCAGCAATCACAGTAGTGAAGAACTGTCAAATTATTACAATGAAAATTTTAAAAAAATAAAAGAGCAATTCACTTTAGCTCTTGGTAGGGAGAGTATAGGAGGTAATGCAGGTGAAGGAGCTGCAGCGGTTAATTTTTCTGCTTCAAAAGATGGTTTTATCAAAAATTTTACAAACAATCCTGAAGAGCTTGGCGATCCTAACAGCAGTAGAGGCACGGTTGTAGTTAAAAATGTTTTAAAAGAACCCCAAGTTTATAAAATTTATACAAATATCGATGAGGCTAAAAAGCTTCTTTTGATAAAAGCTTTTAACAACCATTTAAAAGAGTTGGGAAGGCATTTTTCAAATTAAACCACCCCCCTTTTGATTTTAAAAAAAAAGAGGGGGAAAGAGTTAAAGAGGTTTGTCGTTTAAACTTCTGTTAATGCTAGCTGAAATTTTCAATTATCTTATAAAAATCATTTCACAGTTTGGCTACTATGGAGTTTTTTTTGGAATGCTGCTTGAAAGCGCGTGCATCCCGATTCCAAGCGAGATTATAATGCCGTTAGCTGGGTTTCTCGCTTTTCAGGGGGCGTTGAACTTCTGGCTGGCGGTTATAACCGCCACTCTGGCGAGTGTGATAGGCTCTTTAATCGCTTACTACGCTGGATTGAAAGGAGGAAGGCCCTTCCTAGAAAAAAACAAGATTATTTCAAAGCGCGACCTTCAAAAAGCTGACTTGTTCTTCGAAAAATACTCGGTTGAAAGCGTTTTCATAGGAAGACTCGTACCAGTAATAAGAACTTTCATATCACTACCAGCCGGGGTAAGTGAAGCGAACTTAAAAAAATTCACTGTTTACACGATCACAGGAACTCTCATTTGGAATTCACTACTAGCCTACGCTGGGTTCAAACTAGGAGAAAACTGGCTTTTAATATACGAAAACTTTCACTACCTCGATTTAATCATAATAACAACAGTTTTACTTGCAATCGCGTACCTCGCGTTTAAAAAAATCAAACTCGACAAGTTAACACGATAGTTAAAACACTTTCCCGCCAGCCATCTCAGCGAATTTTTTAGCGTGCTCGTTACCACTTTCAATCAAAAGATTTCTGAAAGGCCGCGCTTGCCCGCCCCCACTAGCAACCTGTTGAACTATCATCGCTTCATACATTTTAGACGCTAACGGGTTGTGATACATATCGTTATAAACTCCCAAACCCGCCCCCTTTCTTTCTAACTCGTTTGAAAGCTCCTTTTTAAGCTTCTCACTTTCATTAAATATTGTTTCAAAAAGCTTTACAGTTTTACTTAAACCATTCCTTCTAGCGTAATCATTTATCTTCTCATAATAGTTAAAATACTCCTTGTTTTTAAAAGCGTTATAACGCGTTGGCCGCATGAACGCTTCTAAAACCCTCTTCTCTTCCCCTTTAAATTTTAACCTTCTTTTAAGTTGAATCGCAATCTCCTTGAAACCCTCATCGTATTTTTCTCGAAACCCGAGTTTTTTATCCTTATTCTCCCTCGTAATCCTTTCAACCATTCTCCTAACCGCTTCAGTTTCACTTCGCATGATTAAAAATTATCTGTGGGAAAAATTTAAAAGCAATCACCTTATTTATTTTAAACGGTGTTTTTAATTGCTTAAAATTGGAGTGTTCTCATTCGCAGGTTGCGAGGGTTGCGTTATAGAATTCGTTGAAATGCTTAACGATAACTATGAAAAATGGAAGAACCTCATAGATTTCAGGTACGCTAAAATTTTAAAAGGAAACAACGATTTAAAAAATCTTGACGTCGCGTTCATAGAAGGCGCTATCGCAAGCGAAAAAGACGTTGAAAGAATCAAAGAAATAAGAGGCAATTGTAAGAAACTCGTCGCTATTGGAACATGCGCTACCACTGGCCAGCCGGCAGGCCAGAGAAATTTCTTCAACGAAGAACAGAAAAACGAGGTCGCGCCTCTTGTTGAAAAATTCCACCAACTCCCCAAAGTTTTAAGCGTTAAAGAAGTGGTTAAAGTTGACTTCGAAGTTCCAGGCTGTCCAATGATAGATGAAAAATTCATTGAAGTTTTAAACTCTCTTTTAAAAGAGTTCAACGTGACTTAAAAAAATGCACCGTGATATTGACTTCAGTATTGAAGGGATAAGTAAAATCGAAGGGCACGCCTCGCTTGACGTTAAAATCAGGCAGGATAAAGTTGAAGAAGTCAAACTAAGCGTGAGCGAAGACAAAAGATTCTACACTCAAGCAGTGGTTGGAAAAAACGCTTTAAACGTTCCAATGATAACATCCAGAATCTGCGGCACGTGCAGTTTCGCGCACCTCCTCTGCGCTGTGGACGCTGTGGAAAACGCGTTAAACATCCAACCCGCCGAGCAGACTGTTGTTTTAAGAAAACTTGCAGCTTACGGCATGATCATAAGAGACCACGCTATGCACTTATACATGTTCAGCATGCCTGACGTTTTAAATAAAGACTCTATACTGGAATTCGACGCTGAACAACAAAAATGGGTTAAAGACGCTTTCAAAGTAAAAGGAGTGGGGAACAAACTCAGCGTTCTAACCGGCGGTAGGGCCGTGCACCCTACCAATCTTCTCACAGGCGGGGTTAACTCAACACCCCCTCCAGAAGAAGTCAAAAAAATGATAGAAGAGCTTAAAGGAATAAGGGAAGAAGTCGCGAGACTGACAGAATTGTTCTACAATTGCACTTTCTCCCTCAAACAAGACACTAGGTACGTCTGCTCTCAAAACGACGATTTCAGCTACATTGGAAACAGCATCATAGACTCTGAAGGTGATTCAATAGACAGAAAAGATTTTCTCGACCACTTCTTCAGAGTAGTTATCCCGTACTCAGAAGCGGTGGGCTACGAGCTTGAAGGCAGGGACTACGTGGTAGGAGCTCTAGCTAGAGTCAACTTGAAAAAAAACAAACTGCACCGCGAAACTAAAAAAACACTCTCAAACTTTCTCAACGCCTTCCCCTCAAACGACATATTCAAAAACAACCTCGCGCAAGCAATTGAAATAATGCACGCTGTAGACTCGAGCATTGAAATTCTCGAGAGTTCAGACTTCAAAAAACAAGAAAACGTGAAACCTGAAGTTAAAGACGGGGAGGGAATCGGAGTGGTAGAAGCTCCAAGAGGCACTCTCTACTACCACTTGAAAATCAAAAACGAGGTTGTCTCAGACGCGAACCTCGTAATACCAACATCTCAAAACCAAATAAGAATGCAGATTGACGTTAAAAAAACAATCGAAGATAATATCGACAAAGACAAAGAAACCATGGTAAAAGAAGTTGAAAAGCTAGTGAGAGCCTACGACCCGTGCATGAGCTGCGCCACCCACTTTCTTCACGTTAACTGGCTTTGAACTCTCAAAATCGCTTCAACAGCCTGTTTCAACGTTTCATCATCACTTAACTTATCAGGCAACGCTATCACAGTAAAACTTTTAATCAAACCCGCTTTTTTCAAAAGCTTAAGCTGAAAAGCCAAGTCAAAATCATGAAGAGAGTAAAGCTTAGGCTCTTGAAGCTGACTCTCGTTTGTTATAACTTCAACCCTGTCAGTGTTAGACACGTCCATTATAACCGGGTTTTCAGTGTCAAAATCCTCACTTGTATCCATCTCCCTAAAAGAAACCCCTTTCAGTTTAACCCTTCTACTAATCCTTAAAGCTTTAGAATCCCTTTTTAACAAAGTGTTGCCGTAAACAAAAATCTTTAATTCCTTCACGTTTCTTGAATTAAAAATAGAATTTTAAAAAAGGTTTCGATTTCAATGTCATTCAACGCTTTTAAAATAATCAAACAATATGAAAACCCTGACCGCATGGCGTTAAACCTCCTTCAAATCCTTAAAAACAACGGGTTTCCACAGCAAAAACTATCACAAAAAGAAATTGACAGTTTCAGAAAAGGACATTTTAGAGGCGTTTTTCTCTACCCTGAAAGCGACTCCAAACTACCCCCTGAAAACAGAAAAAGAGTTTCCATCACCTTCCAAATAAACAAAAAAGGCGCGAGAAGATCAGGTGGTTTATGCGTCGGCGACTTCGTGATGAGCTTAACCCCTCGAGAAATCAAAATAATGGAACGCTTCGGCGACTTTATAATCGAAAAACACCCTCAAAGCGACACGATTGACAAAACCCTTAAAATACCTTTTGAAGTTGTAAGCAAACTCAACCCGGAAACAATCATAAAAAAACAACACTTCTTCGCCATGATTAAAATAAGCGACCCCCTATTTGAAAAATTCCTACGATACCATCAAGCAGGAGTTTTCATAAAACAATTATCCGCTTTCTTCGAATTCTACGCTGGAGAGCAAAACGAGGACAGGAAAAACAGGTTAAAAACATTCTTCAAAAAAAACGGTGTTTTCAACAACAACATTTACGAAAACTTCATCAAACAACACGCCGACAACATTTTAAAAATAACCGAAAAAGACAAAGCAGGAGATGAAATCTCAAAAATCGTAAGCGAAAAATTCAACGTGAGCCTACCCGCAAAAAACGTGCTTAAACTAAACGAAAAATTCAAACACTTCAAAGAAAAACTCAATAAAGACAAAAAAACTTTAATAATCAAAGAAATCGAAAGAATTAAACAGGAAGGAAAATGAACTACATCGAACACCTAACAATCGGAGTCCTCATAGGACTTTTAATCCTATACGCGTTCAACTCAATCAACTTAAACTCCATTATTCTCATAAGCTTATGCTCAATCCTCCCCGACATCGACCACCCTAAAAGCAAAACATCCCAACTACTCTACTTCCTAATTTTCACCCTATCATTTCTTTTCATCCAACCAGTAATCCAAAAATATTCCAACCTAATAACCTCTATAATAATAACACTCTTATTCTCAATAACCACTATAATATTATGGCTTGCAGTCAAACCAAAGCACAGGGGCGTAACCCACTCCCTGCCTTTTGCGTTGCTTTTCATGTTAATAGCGGTTTACTTTGAAGGTTTAGCCGTGGGGTTTGCGGGATTCGCCTCTTACGCCAGCCACATCATAATAGATAAAATCTAACCCACTTTGCTAATTAAACCAAAAAATTTTAAAAAAAACGTCTAAACTAACTTTGATTAAAGTAAACCAAACCTGAAACATTAAATATTTTCTGAGACCCTGAAGCGTAGCTCGTGTCTATGTACGAGTCAGTGTAACTACAATTTGCGTTCAAAGTATGCGCTCCATTCGAAATAGAACTCCCACTAGGATAAGTAAAACCAGTCACTTGAGTATTATTCGGAACAGTTGTATTGTAAGCGTAATAAGATGAACTCCCATCCAAATAAACATAACAAGCATAACCGTTAGAGTAAGGCCCGGTTAAAAGCAAGTTCAAAGAAGGAGCTGGAGCGCTAGTCACACTATTATTAGCAGGAGATAAAACACTCACCAGCAATTGCATTGCCTGTGTGAAGTTGATGGTTGGCGTGCTGTTGCTTGTTGTTTGCGAGCCTGAAGCGTAGGTAGTGTCTATGTTTGAGTCGGTGTAGTTGCAGGTGATTGTGTAGTTGTGTAAGCCGTTTCCTATGTTAGGCGTGTTACCTAGAAATGAAAGTTGAGTGGTGGGCGTGTTGTTTAAAACGGTTGTGTTGTAAGCGTGGTAGTTACTGCCTGTCCTCCCATCCATGTAAATATAGCACTTGTAACCGTTTGCGTATGGTCCTGTAACACTAAAATTAAACCCGGGGTTAGGATTAGTTGAAACACTATTACTCGCCGGCGTTAAAGGGTTAACCAATATTTGAAACGCTTGATTGAAATATAAAACAGAACTATTAACCCACTGACCATTACTCTGACAATTAATAGTATAATTATGCAGCCCGTTTCCTATGTTAGGCGTGCTACCTGGAAATAAAAGTTGAGTGGTGGGCGTGTTGTTTAAAACGCTAGTGTTGTAAGCGTGGTAGTTACCGCCTGTCCTCCCATCCATGTAAATATAACAAGCATAAGTAGAGGAAGAACCTGCAACACTAAAATTAAACCCAGGGTTAGGGTTGGTTGAAACACTATTATTAGCAGGAGAGAAAACACTTATACTCGACTGAGTAAAGTAAAAAGTTTGAGAAGAATTTGAAAGCGACGAGTTACTACAAGTAACACTCCAACTGTTAACCCCGCTGTTAAGTGAAGAGTATGAAAAACTCGTTTGAGTGTTATTAAGAGTTGACGAGTTAAACGCTTCTAAAACCCCGTTCACATACAAAGAACAATTATAACTTGAACTAGAACCACTCGCAATAAAAATAAAACCATAATAATTAACGTTCATCAAAGAATTATTCAAAGGGCTTACAAGCGAAACCGAAAGCCAAGCAGCGTTAACCGGAGTGGCTGCAGCGCAAAACCCGCCAGTGCAATTACCACTTAAACAATCATAATTTGAACTGCAACCATCCCCAACACCCCCTTGACTGGAAGAACACGTTGAATTAACACAATAAGGTGTTGAACCAGAACACTGCGCGTCTGAACTACAACTTACACTGCCAGAACCAGTTGAACCGCCACCACCAAAACTATTAGCGTAAGCAGTTAAATTCACACTACTAACATTACTTAAACTATTCAAAATACTCGCACTCCCATTAACATTCGACACCGCCGGAGCGAAAATCAAACTTTTCAAAATAACATTAACAATCACAACGATAAGCAGCACTCCCCCTACAAGCAAAATATACTCAAAAGCACCCTGGCCTCGTTTTAAAAACATTTAACATTTTCACGAATTTTTAATTGAATAAATTTTAATACTTTTACTTTAATAAGAGTTAAAAAACGTTTTCATAAAAAAAGAAGGGGTTGTAAGCTAGCTTGGTAGACTGCCAGCTTCGGGAGCTGGACGCCTGAGTTCAAATCTCAGCAACCCCACTAACTTAAAACCAACGCTACCCCTCTTCTTTCGATGGGGGCGTGAAAACTCTAACTTTACGGTTTATTTTTTTTAGAAGACTCTAACATTAAACCTCCAATTACAGTTAGAATTGACAACGCGCAAGGCGCGATCAAACCTAAAACCCCTCCAACGAAAACCGTTTCCTTGCTTTTAATCTTAAAACCATACAAAGCAGTCAAACCTCCTATAAAACCTATCAAGCCAAGATAAGGAGTGATATCCGCTGCTATCACTGTAAAACCTGTAAGCAGTGTTATTAAAGGCTTTCCAGTTGTAATGCTTGTCAAACCTGCTATCACAGCGAAAACCGCTCCTATTATTATAAGATACTCTTCCAACTTCATTCCAACACCACCTCAATCTTAATACCACGCCCTCAAGGTTTAAAATTGTTACCATTCCCTTCTCTACCCCCCCGTAGGGCGGGGCGGTCAACTCTCTCAACACGCAAGCAAAGCATTTTAACACGTTTTAAAGAAAGTGGCTTCGCTCCAACCAAAAAGTATTAAAAAAACAGCAGCCATAAAAAAAAGCAGTTTAAAACTTCAAAAAAAAATTTTTCAAAACCCTAAACCTTTTTTGAGGGTTAGTTTTATTGAAAAAAAAGAAAAGGCGGTTTTTTGTGAATGAAAGATTAAACCCTAACACCACTCCCCTTAACTATGATCTTTTCTTTGAACCTGATTTTAAAAAGCTTGCTTTCAAAGGCTTTGAAAAAATAAAAATTAACATAAAGAAAAAAACAAAAAAAATAACACTCCACTCGAAAAACTTGAAAATTAAAAAAGCTAGTGTTGAAGGTTTGAAACTTAAAATTAAAAATTTTAAAAAACAAGAGGTAGTCGTGTTATACTCTAACACTTTCTTAACAGGAGTGGTTGAACTTGAAATCAGTTTTGAAGGAAAAACAGGTGATTTAAAAGGACTTTACAAAAGCGATTATTTGAACAAGGGTGAGAAAGAACAGCTTTTAACAACTCAATTCGAAGCGGCTGACGCGAGGTCAGCGTTCCCCTGTTTCGACGAGCCCGCTTTTAAAGCAACATTCAACCTTTCAGTTTTAATAAGTGAAAACCTTGAAGCTATTTCAAACACTGAAATAAAAAAAACAGAGTTAAGAAAAGGGAAAAAACTTGTTATTTTCAACCAAACCCCTGTAATGCCCACCTACCTTTTATACTTGGGAGTGGGAAAATTCGAGTTTATTGAAAGCAGTGTTAACGGCGTGAAAGTAAGAGTTTACACCACGCCTGGAAAACTTAAACTAGCTAAACTACCCTTAGAATACGCTAAAAAATCACTTGCTTTTTTTGAAGATTATTTTAAAATAAAATACCAGTTACCTAAACTGGATTTAATAGCGCTGCCTGACTTTCCAGCCGGCGCTATGGAAAACTGGGGTGCTATAACATTCAGAGAAGCGTCTTTCTTATGCGATGAAAACACGCCGCTTGCAAACAAGCAAAACTCAGCGATGATAATCGCTCATGAGATTTCACACCAATGGTTCGGCGATCTTGTTACAATGAAATGGTGGGATGACTTGTGGTTGAATGAAAGTTTCGCAACCTTCGCGTCTTATAAAGCAGTTGAAAAAATTAAGCCAGAGTGGAAGTTTAACTTGCACTATCTTCTTGATGTTGTAGACCAAGGTTTAACAGCTGACGCGTTAATATCCACGCACCCTGTAAGCGTTAAAGTTAAAACTGTTGGGGAAATAGAAGAAATCTTCGATGCTATAAGTTATGAGAAAGGAAGTAGTGTTTTAAGAATGTTTGAAGACTTCATGGGAGAGGAAGCTTTCAGACAAAGCTTACATGATTACTTGAAAACACACTCGTACTCGAACGCTACTCAAAAACACTTGTGGCTTTCAATGAAAAAAATAGCTGGCGAGCGCGGGCTTCAATTCAATGTTAAAATGATAGAAGAGTGGGTTAACAAGCCGGGCTACCCGGTGGTGAAAGTTAAAAAAAGTGAAAACGGTTTCACTTTAACTCAAAATCGTTTCACTCTTCTCCAAGATAAAAAAGACTCGTGGTCGATACCAATTCACTATCAAACTGTTGAAGGGGAAGGTTTTATAACACTCGAAAAAAATGGTTTCATTCAAACCACGGGGAGTTGGGTGAAACTAAACTTAAACCAAGCTGGCTTTTACAGAGTTTTTTACGATTCTGCGAGTCTTGAAGAGCTTGGCGTTTTAATTAAAAAAAAATTTTTAAAACCAGTTGACGCTTGGGGAGTGGAGAATGATTTATTCGCAAGCGTGAGGTCAGGGAGGGTGAAACTTGAAAATTACTTAAATTTTATCGAGCGGTTCTGTGATAACGTTTCATACCCGTTAACGGACAGTATTCTGTCACACTTAAGCTGGCTTTTACTCATGGCGAGGAGCAAAGTTGAGAAGACCGTAACTTCCTTTAGTTTGAAAACGCTTGACAGCATCGGGTGGCGGGCAGCGCCGAACGAGGATAGTGTTAACAAGCTATTGAGGAGTAAAGCTTTAACCCTGCTGGGTTTAACTGGAAACTGGAGGGCCGCTCGCCTAGCTGAAAATCTTTTCATGAAGTTAAAACAAAAGAAAAAAATAGACTCTAACCTTAAAAACTTCGCGATTTACATTAAAACCTGGTTTAAAGGAGATTTTTCAGAGTTAACCTTAATGTATGAAAACGAGTTAAACCCGGTTGATAAAATAAAATTCTTAACAGCGCTTGGAATGTTCAACGATAGGAAAAAACTTTTGAAAGCTTTAGCGTACTCCGAGTCCAGTAAAGTGAAACACCAAGACTCGTTCAGAATTCCTTTAACCGTGTCTTCAAACCCGACTGGTAGGAAACTATTATGGCCGTGGGTGAGAAAAAACTGGGCTCGCCTTAAAAAAAGAAACCAGCCTGGAACTCACTTTCTAGGTGATTACGTGGCAATGCTCGGCACGCTTGACACTTACAAAGAACTAAAAGAATTGAAAAAATTCTTCAAAAATAACGATCGCGACGACATTAAAAGAACAATTAAAGAAACACTTGAAAGAGTAGAGTGTAACGCGAAATTTAAAAAACTAAACAGTTTAAACTAAAAAAAAAAGAGAGTTGGGAAATGAACGCTAAACAATGGGTTTTACTCGCCATCACGCCGCTAGTGCTCGCCCTAGCTAATTTTTTCATGTTCTCATCAAACACGCTGTTAGGCGAGTCTGTAATCTGGTTTTCAATTGGAGTCGCGCTATTCCTGTTAACTTTTACAATTCATGAGAAAACGTTTTCACTTTCAAAGCAAGGCTTCACTGCAGGCGTGTTAAACTTAACCGCTACTCTGATAACATTTTTTCTTTACTCTTTTAATTTTTTAACAAACGTGTTCCCTTTCATAGCCGCGAGCGCAGTGTTATTCTTCGCAATCGACGTGATAACAAGCCGTAATAAAGTTAACTTTAAAATGATCGCTGGAGTGGCGGTAGTGTTCACCGGGCTCGCCGTAACCCAGGTTTACAACCTAACATTAAAAATCGATGGTTTAACGCTTGGACTGGTTTTAATGGTCATAGTAGCGTTAACCGATTTTCTTCTTCTCCACGGTTTAAATAAAAAAAACCTACCCTCCAGAATTCAAAGTTTCACGCTCCCCTTCCTACTAACCCTTATCTTATTTTTACCGTTAAACCATGCTCTCACACGGGTTAACCTAAACGCGGTTATAAGCGGTTTTCTAATGGGAGCGGGGTTCCTACTTTTATGTAAAACACTAATTGAAATAAATGAAAACACTTTATGGAGTAGAAACTTAGTAAACTTAACCAGTTACACTGACTTAATAATACTAAACATTTTAGCGGTTCTCGCTTTTCAACAATCTTACACTTTAAACGGGCTCGCAGGGTCGCTTATAGTGTTCACAGGTATAATCATCTTCCTAACCTCCCGCCAGGAAAAAAAAAGTTTTTACTAAAACTTTAAAATCTTAAGAAAAAATTAGATTACTCCTAAAAATTTTTTTTTAGACTCTCGTTCAAACTCTTGAAGTAACTCTTTTTGTCTTTGAGTTAAACTTTTCGGAATGGTAACCTCCACTTGAACGTACAAGTCTCCAACGCGACCGCTTCTAGGAACCCCCTTACCTTTTAATCTTAAAACGTCATTATTCTGAGTGCCGGGCGGTATTGAAAGAACCGCTTTCTTCTTATCAAGTAACTCGATTTCAACACTGCCGCCGAGCATCGCGGTTACAACGCTAACCTTAACTTTAGAGTACAAGTCAACGCCTTCTCTTTCAAAACGAGGGTCTGGCTTCACGTTAACAGTGATTATCAAGTCGCCCTGCCTGCCGTTTGAAAAATTACCCCCGCCTTTAACTCTTAACCTTTCCCCGTCTTCCACACCTTTAGGTATGACCACTTCATAAGTTGTTTTCTCCTTTCTCATCCCACTGCCCTTACACGCTTGACAAGGCTTTTCAGCAACCCTGCCCGCGCCCCCGCACACTTTACACGTGGTCACCGTAACCATGTTCATAAAACCAATTCTCTTCTGAACTTGCCTCCTACCAGTCCCCCCGCACGCTCGACACACCACGTACCCACTGCCTTTCTCCACTCCACTGCCACCGCAAGCTTCACAAGGACGCGTGTGACTCACCGTAACTGTTTTCTTAGAGTCAACCAAAACATCTTGAAGAGGTATTTCAATAGAAGCGTACAAATTATCATCCTCACTGAAATCATTTTGAAAACTAGACTCAAAACCACTGAAACTCTCTTCAAAACCACCTCTGAAAAAACTTTTCAAAAAATCGTTCAAATCACCGAAATCAGCGCCTCTGAAAATATCTTCAGCGCTATACCTCCTACTGAACTGTTCAGGTCCAAACAAGTCGTAATTCTTCCTTTTCTCAGGATCTGAAAGCACCGCGTACGCTTCTGAAATCTTCTTAAACCTCTCTTCAGCGTCCTTACTTTTATTCCTGTCAGGGTGGAATTCAAAAGCTAGCTTTCTATAAGCTTTTTTAATCTCCTCTTGACTAGCGTTTTTAGGCACTCCTAGAATATCATAGTAATCAGCCAAAGCTTTTCAATCACTTTTTTTCTTTAAACTCAGCGTCCTTAACATTATTTGAATCATCTGAACCCTCACCCCCGCTGGCGAACCCGCCTTGCCCGCCACCCTGCTGGTTTTGGTATACAGAACCCCCAACCTCTTGAAGTAACCTTCTAAGCTCGTCATTTTTCAACTTTAACTCCTCCCCCCCCTTGTTCATCGCTTCATTCAACTCTTTAATCTTATCCTGCACTCTCTGCTCATCTTCAGGCTTAATCTTACCTTTCAAATCTGAAAGCATTTTCTCAGCAGTGTAAACCAAGCTTTCAGAATCATTCTTTAACTCAACCTCCTCTCTTAACCTCCTATCCTGCTCGGCGAACTGTTCAGCCTCTTTAATTTTTCTTTCAATCTCCTCTTTAGAAAGCTTATGAGGCGCTGTAATAGTAATCCTCTGCTCTTTACCACTGCCTAAATCCTTAGCGTGAACATTTAAAATCCCGTTAGAGTCAATATCAAAAGTCACTTCAATCTGAGGCACGCCTCTAGGAGCTGGCGGGATGCCTACAAGAGTGAACCTTCCTAACTCAACGTTATCCCGCGCCATCTGCCTCTCCCCTTGTAAAACATGAATATCCACGCTAGTTTGAAAATCAGCAGCTGTAGTGAAAATCTGACTTTTCTTAGTTGGAATAGTAGTGTTCCTTTCAATCAACCTAGTAGTAACCCCGCCCATGGTTTCAATTCCAAGCGAAAGAGGCGTCACGTCAAGAAGCACTATATCCTTAACCTCTCCTGCTAAAACACCCCCTTGAATCGCAGCTCCAATCGCAACACACTCCATAGGGTCAACCCCCCTAGCTATCTTATTACCCCCCACTTCAGCTTCTAAAAACTTTTGAACAATAGGCATTCTCGTAGGCCCTCCAACTAAAATAACCTTATCAATATCACTCTTAGAAAGCTTAGCATCCTTCAAAGCCTGCTCTATAGGCTTCCTGCACCTCTCCACTATAGGCTTAACCAACTCTTCAAGTTTAGCCCTCGTTAACTCCAATTGTAAATGCTTAGGCCCGCTTTGATCCGCGGTTATAAAAGGTAAGTTAATCGAAGTTGAAAGAACACTAGATAACTCAATCTTCGCCTTCTCAGCAGCTTCTCTAACCCTCTGCATCGCCATACCATCACTTCTTAAATCAACCCCGCTAGACTTCTTAAACTCTTCAACAATATACTCAACCAAAACATTATCCATATCAGTCCCGCCAAGCTGCGTGTCCCCACTAGTCGCCTTAACCTCAAAAACACCCTGCCCGAACTCCATCACCGTAACATCTAAAGTCCCACCCCCTAAATCAAACACCATAATCTTCTGCTCGCTCTCACTCTTATCAATCCCGTACGCCATAGCCGCTGCAGTAGGCTCGTTTATAATCCTCACCACTTCCAAACCCGCTATAGCCCCAGCGTCTTTCGTAGCCTGCCTTTGATTATCATTAAAATAAGCTGGAACGGTTATAACCGCTTTCGAAACCTTCTCCCCTAAAAAACTCTCAGCGTCAACCTTAATCTTCTGAAGAATAAAAGCCGCTATATCCTGCGGGGTGTACGTCTTCCCAAAAATATGATACTTAAAATCAGTTCCCATCTTCCTCTTAGAAGCGTAAACCGTGCCCTCAGGATTACTAACCGCTTGCCTTCTAGCAGGCTCTCCAACAAGCCTCTTCCCATCCCTAGTGAAAGCAACATAAGACGGCACTGTCTTACCCCCTAAACTAACCCCCTCAGCAGCAGGTATTATCACCGGCTTACCCCCCTCCATCACAGCTGCAGCTGAATTACTCGTCCCAAGATCAATTCCAATTATCTTCATAAACCACCACCCTCACCCAAATTTTTTTGAAAATGAATTTCTCATCTTTTTTTTTGAAAATAAATTTTTCATGTTATTTTAACTAACGCGGGTCTTAATAAAACCCCGTTTAACTCGTAACCTTTCCTCACCACTTCCAGCCTAACCCCGTTTTTTTCAGCTTGAACCACCTCATGCTTTTCAGGGTCAAACTGTTCAACACTAACCTCTCTTAAACCCTCTTTCTCAAGAGTTTTCCTTAAATTTTCACTTATCAACGCCATCTCCTTAACATGCCTCCCTCCAAGCTCAAGCTCGTCTAAAACAGGCAGGATTTCTTTCAAAACCCTCGCCCTCTCCCTTTCCTCAATCTTCAACCTCTCCCTCTCCCATCTTCTTTTATAATTCTCAAAATCTGACTGAAGTTGAACCGCGTACCGCCTGTAATTTTTAAACCTACTCTTAACTAACACTGAACCGCTCATTAATACTAAAAAAACCTCTTTCTACTTGATTTTAATTTCAGCTCCGGATTTAGACTTAGCCTTCTCCATTCTCACTTCCAAAACCCCGTTATCATACTTCGCGTTAACTTTACTCGGGTTAACTTCAACAGGCAGTGAAAAACTCCTGTAAAACCTTGAGTAACTTCTCTCACTGTAATACTTATTCTTAGTTTTCTCTTCTTTTTCTTTTTTCTTCTCAGCGCTTACACTTACACTGTCAGGGTTCACTTTCAATTTAATATCATTTTTATCCACGCCTGGCATTTCAATCGTCGCCACTAACTCTCTACCCTCGTCTTTCAACTCGATAACCGGGGTTTTCACTTCACTTTTCTCAAAAAAAACGCTAGGCATTCTCATAACCGGAAAATCAAAAAAACTGAAAGGGTTTTCTGAAAAAATATCCAAGTCTCTAACTTCCTTCCTAGCCATCCAAAAACCACCTCTCTAATCTTTTTAGGAAATCTTGTTTTATTTTTTAAACACACTCCTTTAAATACTTTTTGCTTCAAAAATATTAAAAACAAGCAAAATTTTTTAAACAATTTTAATTTTTTTAAAAAGTAATTTTTGTTTTTTGAACAGTTTTGAAGGTGTTTTAAGGGTTATGAGGCCTTACCAGAAAGTTGTAATAAAAAATATTGACTTACCTGAAAAAAATGAAATTGAAGAAGAGTTGAAATGGTTTGTTGAGTGTCTCGAACTAGACAGTGATATTTTCAGAGAGTTAATCGAGAAAAGAGAGGAAGGTTTGAAAACTTCAGAACTAGCTTTAAAAACAAATAAAAGCAGGAGTACTATTTTATATAAAATGAATAAACTTTTAAACGCTGGGATAGTAGTTAAAAAAGGTTCTTCCTACTACCTGCGAAGTAAAAGTTTCGAGAGAAGCATTGAAGAAATAAGAGAAGATGTTGAAAGAATGTTTAAAAAAATGAAAGAAATAGCTAAAGACATTGACGAGCAGATAAAAGAAAGCGAAGGAACGGAAGTAAAAATAAACTAAACAAAAAACTTTTTTCACTTTAATTTTTTTTCACTTTAGAATTCCCGCGACAGGGAAAACCCTTAAAATCTCCCCGTCAGACACTACCACTAAAACAGAAGAAGGCGTTTCAGAAGAGTTAAACATTATAACATAAACCGGCCAGGATAGAACACTTAAACCCCCGTATATAACCGGTTGCTCCACTTGAAGAACCTGAAAATAACTCTGATTAACCACTTCAACACTGCCGACACTCCCATTATACTCTGTGATAAAATTATGAACAAGCGGGTCACCCTCAGCGACTAAAACCGCTTTACTCTCAGCTTGAACCTTTGAAGATTGAACCTCACTTGGATTATTAAACAACAAAAAAACAAGCGTTACGAAAAGCGTGATTATCAAAAACACGACAATAAACTGCAACCACTTTCTACGCATGCTTTAAAATTAACAACAATAAAATTTAAAAACACCGCGCTCAAATAATAAAACGTGTCTAAACCTGTAGCTTTCGCGTTTCTGGGAATCTCGCTTTTACTATTATCAGCTGGAATTCTAACCCTTTTCAACCCGCCGTCGTCACTTGATATTTTTTTTGTTGGTTTCATATTCACTTTAATGTTTTTCTTCGGTTTAGGGTTTTCACTTCTTTCAAGTGTTCTCACCACTCTCCACAACCCTCTTCACTTCGCTAGCTTCGACTCGACATCGCTTAAACTCGCAGGCGCTGGCGTTTCAGGTTTAGCTTTAGGTTTTCTGTTATCCTTCACCCTTAACTTTACTTGTTTAACATCGATAGTCAGTCTATTGCTAAGCTTGTTGTTTTTCGGAACCGCGAGTGAAATTTTCACTCTAGCTTTCAACTTGAGAAAAAAAGAAATTTACAATTTAAACATAGAACTTGAAAAAAGAAAAGTTTAATCACAACCCAATAGTTTTAAATATTATTTTAACTCTTAAGCTAAAACAATGGAAAAATTTAAAGCGTTTCTTGGCGAGTATTACGGTTCAATAGCCTCGCTGCTTCCAATGAAAAAAACTGTCAGCCAACCGCCTTATTTTGACGTTGAAATGAAAAACAAAACTTTTTTTCATAAAGGAAGTTCATACACAACCCCGGTTTTTAGAATATCGCTTAAAATACACGGTGATTATTTAAATGAAATTAAAAAACTGCCTCGCTTTGCAAAAATAAGTGAGGAGATAAGTAAACTTAAACAAAAAGCAAGGGAAAATCAAGTTCAAATACAAACTGACGAGAACGGCGGGGTTGAATTCTACAGAAAAGTCTATTATAGCGACCTGCTTGAAAAAATATCTTTTGAAGAAGTGTTGAAGCTTAGCGAGCTGGCGATTCAGAAAAAGTACCTTCAAAACCAGATTAGAAAAAACAACCTTCCCCCTCAAACTAAAGAATACTTGTACTCTGAATTTTATAAAAAATTTAATGATATTCAACAAATTCTTAAAAAAATATTAATCGAAAAAAACGCCTCCAACACTGAAAAACCGAGGTTAAGGATAGTGAAATAAACCTTTTAAAAAAAAGAGTTTAAAATTTTTAACACTAATGGTTTTATTGTTTTTTGATTCTCCAAGCTTGAATGATTCCATTCCACTCGTTTCCAATGTGTTTGAAAGCTTCTCCGAAACGAGTTGAAAGTTTTAAAACCATTTCATGCCTTTTATCTTTGCTTGTTTGACCTGTCGGGTTGACTCTCTCTCTTGCGAGCATTCCAGTTGAAACAAGCCGGGGTATTACAAGGTTTCTTAAAGTGCTTTCAGAAACGTTGTTTTCTTTTATCCAAGCGCTTAACTCCTCTCCGTTCAAACTTCCTTTCTCTCCTAAAAACTTTACAAGTTTCACTGCCAACGCGTACTGAGATTTTTTATATTGAGGCGGGAAGATTATTTGAAGAATGTCTTCAACCTCCCACCTAGCCTCTAAACTCATTGGAAGTTTAGAGTAAACAAAATAAACACTCTCTTTTGAAGGGATTCCTCTCGTGGTAGGGCCTTCCCTTATTTTCACATTTTCATTTTCAGTTTCTTCAACCATGACTTTCTTTTAAGCGCAACTGGTTTTTAACTTTTTCACTACCCTCTCTTTTTAAAATGGAAGAAAACAAAAGCTTAACAAAACCCCCTGCTTTGAAGTCAACCGCGCAACTTTAAAAAACTTAGAACATTTTTAAAACCTTAACCTTTTAAAACATTATTTTAATGGAATTACAGGTTAAAACAAGCAAGCGTTGCGAGCTTGTGGATTTGACTGAAAAAATAAACGCTCTAGCGCGAGACTCGCGAGTGGAAAGCGGGGTTTGCTTTATTTTCACTCCACACACTACAGCTGGCTTGACAATTAACGAAAATTCAGACCCCGCGGTTAGGAGTGACTTGCTTGAAGCGCTTGACAAAATAACCCCTAAACTGAACTACAAGCATTTAGAGGGCAATTCAGAAGCTCACATCAAATCAAGTTTGATTGGAGTTTCACTGCACGTGCCTGTTAAGAAAGGAAAACTGGATCTTGGAACTTGGCAGGCTGTTTACTTCTGCGAGTTCGACGGGCCTAGAAACAGAAAAGTTTTAATAGAATTCAAAGTTTTCTGAAAAACAGTTTAAAACACCCCCCACTCCCCCCCGCTTTGAAAAATTTTTTTATATGGTGTATTCTATCTTCCTGTTTTTTGTGAGCTCTTTAACCTTGTTTTTAACGTTTTTATTGTTTACTAAAACCTCTTTAAAAAGAATTGCGATTTCCTTCATTTCAGATTCTTTAAAACCTCTTCTTGTCAACTCTTGCACTCCTATTCTCAACCCTTTCGGGTTGTCTGGGTTTTCCTTAAGGTTTTCTTTCGGCAGAGAGTTTTTATTAACGATTATGTTGCTCTCCTCGAGTTTTTGAGCGCACGCTTTACCACCGCCTTGTTTTGAAACATCCACCGCCACTTGATGACTTTCAGTGAACCCAAACTCTTCAGCTTCAACACTTAAACCATTCTCGTTCAACGCTTGAGCTAGAGCTTTAGCGTTTTTTACTGTTTGCCTCGCGTACTCCCGGCCGTGCTTTTTAAACTCTAGAAAAGCGATTCCAAGCGCTGGAATCCTGTGAAGGTGGTGGTTGCTTGAAACCCCGGGGAAAACATTCTTCCTGAACATTGCTATACTCTCATCGCTTAACTTACTGTTAAACGCTATCAAACCACCTTGAGGCCCGAAGAAAGTTTTATGCGTGCTTGAACTCATCAAATCAGCCCCCTCTCGCAGTGGTTGTTGAAACTCGCCTCCGACAATCAAACCGAGAACATGAGCCGCGTCGTACAAAACCTTGAAACCCTCCTCTTTTCCTAAATCGCTTAACTCTTTAACCGGGTGGGGGAACAAAAACAAGCTCCCTCCTAAAATAACCATGCTTAAACGAGTGAAAGCGCTTTCATTTATAATTTTAACCAGTTTTTTAGTTTCATCCACGTCAATATGATACCCGTCTTCAGTTGTCGGGAACGAGTTGATTCTATTTTGAAGCAACCCGGCAGCTCCCATCACATTATGCGACAAGTGCCCCCCGTTCGGAATAGAACTTGAAATTATCGAATCCCCTGGCTTTGAAAGCATTGAAATCGCGGCTATGTTCGCCACCGTCCCGCTTACAAGCCTCAAATCAACTTCTTTCGCTTTTAAAGCATCTTTCGCAAGAGTTTTAACCATTCTCTCAATCTCGTCGAAAACCCTCGTACCCTGATAATATCTTGAAAAAGGATCGCCCTCAGCGTACCTATGATAAAAATCGCTTATGTAAACACTGTCAAGAAGAGGCGAGGTCACGTTCTCGCTTGCAATCATATTCAAACACTCGCCTCTCCACTCCCCGCTCTCTCTAACTTTACTTATTATAAACTGTTTCGCCTCTTCAACTTTCATGCCTTCTTTTAACTGAAAAAAAAGTTTATTAAACCTTCCCTAGTAAATTTTGAATTTTCGCTTCAACTTTAATGGTTTTTTTATTCAAGTTCTATTTCAACCGGGCCTACCCAGCCAGCGAAAACATTGTAAACCCACGCTCCTAAACCCCCTGCGATGAATAAGATCACCCCATAAAAAATCGGGAGTAAAATTATTGCTAGAACTCCAAGCCCCGCGAACATGATTGACCCTTTCACTGGAAGCACGCTTATGAAAAGTGAAAACAAAGCCACGAACAAGCCTATCACAAAACCTACACTCGCGCCTATCGCCCCGTAAATCTTCGCGACGCTTAAAACCCCCACTTTCTTAATTTTCATCAAACCCATACCACCACTCACCTCCATCTCTTTTTTTTAGAATAGTTTAAACTGGCCTTCAACTTCTTTACGAGTTTTCTTTCCCTCGTAACCTTTTTTAAAATTTAAAATATCCTCATCTGAAGCTCCACTCCTCCTAGCCTGGTACTCAAAAAAAGCAATTTCTTTTTGAATATTCACCGGGTCGAGCTTTTGAATTAATGATTTTTCTAAGTCAACAGCGATGATTTCAGGCTTTTGTTTTATCTTCACTAAAATATTCCTAGGCGCGAGGTCCCCGTGATAAAAACCTTTCTCATGCCATTTTCTTACAGTCGAGCCTATAAGTTTAAACAAGTCAGCTCTCTCTTCAGGCTTAAGTCTTTCAAAATTAATATCCAGCAAAGGAATAGTGTTTTTTTCAATCAAAGTGTAAAGGTAACCCCCTCCTTTTTCACTTAAACTCATTGCAAGCGGTCTAACGCTCACACCCATTTCATGAGCTTTTAAAAGCTTTTTAAACTCGTACCTCAACTTATCTAATTTAGGGTGGTACTTAACAACTATGAAATAACTTCCCTTTTTTAAGCCATTGCCTTTACTCGTCAACTCCACTGGAAAAACTTTTCTTTCAGTTGGAGCTGAAAACGGGAATACGAGCGCGCCGCCCTCAGTTTTATTAAAATCCGAAAGCTTCCAAAAGTTTTTAGATAAAATCCTCTCACTCTCCTTATCCGCGTACACAATCTCCGGTTTTTCCATTTCCCAATTAAAATTTGAAATTCTCCTCTTTTTAATCTTTTTGAGCGGGTTGAATTTCAATTTTTTAAAACTTAAAAACCTGTTTAATTTCAATTAAAACTTGATTTTCAATTAAGATTTTAACCGTTTAAAGGTTTGCGAAACATTAATAAGCATTGAACACTCTAATTTCAATTTAAAAAAAAACGAAATCTAATTTTTTTTCTATTAACCGGATTTTGAAAATCACAGCAAGGTAATTCAAAAAAAAACTGGATTTCAAAATTAAAAAGGTGTTGTAAGATAAATGGAGTTTAAAGACATGAGCATAAGCTTTCAAACTGTTTCAGCTTTAAGCGAGAAAGGCTATTCAAAGCCAACTGAAGTGCAAGAAAAAACAATACCACTAGCTCTTAAAGGAGAAGAGTTAGTGGTTAGAAGCCAAACAGGAACCGGCAAAACCGCGGTTTTCGGCGTTACTTTAGTAGAGTTAATTTCAAAAAACAGGGAAGTGAAAGGCCTGGTTCTAACCCCCACAAGGGAACTAGCAATGCAAATAACCAAGGAAATAAGAGACATCGGCAAAAACCACCACATTCAAGTCTACTCAATCTACGGCGGTCAGAGCATGAGAGAACAACTTGACGTTCTCAGAAGGGATTATAATATTATCGTAGCAACGCCTGGAAGATTATTAGACCACGCTAGAAGAGGTTCTATTCAACTCCAAAAGTTTAACCACGTGGTGGTTGACGAGGCTGACACCATGCTTGACATTGGATTCAAACCTGATATTGATAAAATTCTAGGCTCGATTCCTAATAAGAATCAAGTTTTATTATTTTCAGCTACTATAAACCCTGAAATACAGTCAATCGCCAGACAGTACATGACCAACCCTAAAATCATACAAGTAGGAGAAGAAAAAAAACCAGAAATCGAAGAACAATTCATAAAAACAACAAGAGCTCAAAAACTTCAAAAACTGAAAGAAATTCTCAACAACAAAGAAGTAACCAAAGCGATCGTGTTCGTAAGCACGAAAAAAGGAGTGGAACACGTTTTCGAAAAACTTGAAAAAACCTTCAACGTTAACTACACTCACGGCGGCAAAACACAAAACCAAAGAGAAAAAGTAATACGCGAGTTCAAACAAGGAAAATTCAACATTCTCATAGCAACCGACGTCATGGCCAGAGGAATCCACGTAAATGAAATATCCCACGTCATAAACTATGACAAGGCTAACACAAGCGACATTCACACTCACAGAATAGGAAGAACAGGAAGAATGGGCAGAACAGGAAAAGCCATAACCTTCATAGAAACAGACGCGCCAGAAAAAACAAGAGAGCGCAAAACATACAGAAGAAACTTCAACTTCGTGAAAAGATTCAGAAGGTGAACCACCCCCCAACGTGAATAAAAACTCGCCCTCGAAGGGGTTTAACAATGAAAAACACTTTCCAAACCCTCCCTCACCAGTAAAAACTCGTGCAAAACTTAAACGCTTTCACGCCCAAGGATTGTGCTCCCCGGGCTTTTTCCAAGAAAAATTACTGAAAAACTCAGTTAAACCGTCTAACAAATCCTCTTTAGAATGATTACCGGTTATCACAGTAAGCTTGTCAGGTTTTTTTAAACTGTACATTAATAAGTTTTTATCCCGTTTTGAAAAAAAATGAAGACTTCCACTCGAAGTTGAATTATAATTCCAATTATGCTTTTCAAAATTCTTAATAACCTTACTCGGTTCAACTAAACCATTCTTAAAATGTAATTCCACCCCGCCTTGAACCGGATTCACATTCTTATCATCCACAACTTTAGAAGCGAACTCTGAAAGCTTTTCAAGCTTCTTAACCAACTCTTTGTTTTTCTCCACTTGCGCTGGGTTAAAAGGGTTTAAACCAATAGCACTGCCGAAAAAAAACATAAAATTCCTTTTCCTCTCCTCCTCCTCCCCAGTTTCAAGAATACTTTCAGTGTCTCTTCTAAAAGGCTCGAAATCCTCGCGCATGCCTTCAATAAGAATGAAACAAGTATTTAAAACCACCGCTCCTTTTTAAAATCAATTTTTTTAAAAAATTGAGTGGTAAACCTTAAAAACACTGGGTTGCAAAAAAAACTAGCGATGATTTTAACCGGTCTTTTATACCTTTTAGCATTATCACTCATCCTAGGGGTGATCCACGGTATCACGCCTGACGAGCACACGTGGCCGATAACCTTCTCTTACGCTGTCGGAAGCGGGACGGTGAAAGGCGGGGGTAAAGCAGGCTTACTCTTTTCAACAGGCTTCACACTACAACGAGCTTTAATGAGCGAGATAGCCTACTTCATATTCGTAGGTTTTCTCTCACAACCCTTGTTCAACGGGATTGTATACGTGATAGTGGGAATTGTAATGGCCATCACTGGAGCTTACATTCTAAACAAAGGAGTTTACCTTCACTGGCACTGGCTTGAAAAAAAACTCGCGGTGATACTCAAAATACACGCTAAAAACAGCGAGTACCAAAAAAAAGAATTACAACACAAGGCAAACCCAGCGTGCTGCACTGAAAACACTCAATACAAAACAATCCCAATGAAAATGGCCTTCGTTCACGGTGTGATAGCCGGGTTCGGCTTCGGAGCTTTCGCTCTCATACTATTCACCTCAATAACACCCGCCATGCCAACACCCTGGCTCGCTTGGCTTCCAGGCTTCTTATTTGGAGTTGGGACGATGATAACCCAAATAATCATAGGCAGTGGTTTAATGTTACTCCTAACCAAAACCAAAAAACTAACAAAAAAAGGAATCAACTTCCTCACCAAATACATTAGCGGTAACATGCTTTACTACGGTGGCATCGCGTTCACCCTCGCCGGCTTTCTAATAATCCTCTTCCCCGCCATAACAAGCTACGGAATCCCCACTTCAATCAACATTCCCAACCTCGACTCGATCGACATAAGCTTCGCACTAGTAATCACAGTCATCCTAGTCATAGGAAGCGCTTCATACTTCAAAGGACTTGAAAAAGCCGAAAAACTAGGCTTTGTTGAAAAGCACAATCCAAAGAAAGCGCGGGCGCTCTTAAAAAAAATTTGATTAAAAAAAAAAGCTTTTAATTTGAAAAAAAATCTTAAACGCTCGCGAAAAAAAAAGCTTGTTAAAACAAGCCTAATTAACAAGAACCGCTCTCTTTTTGTATAACAATTGTAGAAAAAAAACCCCAGTTCAACAGTAATATTTTTAAACCATGCTTTATTTAAAATGTGGGTGATGAGCGTGGCGAAACCTATTAAAAATCAACACGGTAACCTAAAAAAAAGGTTTGTTTAAATGGAACTACCTCGCTTTCGCGCTATTAGTCGCAGCGTCACTGCCTTATTTTATTAGCGTAATCCCCTCAGTTTACTACCCGGTTTACCAGAATTTTTTATTCGTTGTTTTCTCCCTAATCGCCGTTATAGTGGCGGGTAAAGCTTCAAAAAAACTTAACAGCATGAGAATGTTGTACTACGCGCTTACTCTCATGGTCGCCGCGAGTTTCCTCGCGTTGATCAATAACCTCCTAGCTTTACCTGAAAGTTCAATTCTCGACATTCTGAGCGATGCGGTTCAACTCGCCGGCTACCTGCTTTTCATTGCAAGCGTTTACTTCCTGTTTCAAGATGTTTACATTGAAATCACCAGGGAAAAAGTAATCGCAGCGTTGCTTGTCATCACCGCAACAGCAGTGCTGTTCTATCTTAACTTCCAATCAATGATCAACGTGAACACTTCGTTCTACTTGAAATTCTACGCTTTGTCCCTGCCAGTTATAGACACAGCGTTGCTGGTGTTCGTGATAATCGTTTTGTTATTCGTGCACTCTGAAAAGTTTTTGAAGGTTTACGGTTGGGTTTTACTCGCCATAATAGCCAACCTAGCCGCGGACTTTTCAATGGTTGGAGTGAACGCTTCAATGACAATAAGCTTGTGGAGCGCGTCTGATATTCTCGAGTTCCTCGCTTACTTCCTAGTCATTCAATTCGCCCAACAGTGGAACGAACTGCTTTACGGAGATTTCAGAAAATACTTGAAGCGAGTAGAACCCTCCTTTTGAACGAAGATGGCAGTCCACGTTGTTTTAAATTGAATCGCCACTTATCTCTTCCAATTTTCTTAAAAACTGCAAAACAAATCAAAAAACAAGGTTCATAAAGAAATAACAATGGTTTTACAAGTGGTTACAAAGCGAAAACAAAATTCTCAACCCAAACGAAAAAACCCCCCCTCGCTTGAAAGGAAGGGTTTACCGAGTATCACTTAACAAGTGGCGAGGCGCAAGATATGTGAAATAACAAACCAACTCCTTAAAAACTCCAAAACTTAAAATCAAAAAAATGTTATTATAAGCGCGACTTCAGAACACCGCGGTAAAAAAAAAGCAAACTTTTTTTTACAACCATTCCTAAAAACTATTCAATGTTCAGAAGCAGCTTCTTTGAAATTCACGATCTCAAAAAAACTTTGAAAAAAAAAGCAGGCTTGTCATAGTTTCTAAAAAAAATTGCATGGTTCAAACACGCGCGTACCACGGGAAAAAAAAAGGTTTTTAAAGTAAAACACTTAAAAAATAAACATGAAAAAATTAATAATACTTTTATTATTTTTGGCATTGCTAAGCCTGCAGTTAAAAGCCTTAAATACTACAACACTACAAGATAGTAGCTTAACACTTAACAGTTTAATTAACTCTATAAACGCTACAGGAGATTTTACGAGTTACCCCCTTCCAAACGTGAGCATTCAAATACCCCCTGAGGGACTCGTAAACGAGCGGGTTTTAATTTTTATTGAAAAACTTTATGAAATCGCTCCAGAACAAACTCAAAACCTTACAAACAACATTCTCATGATGGGAAAACAAGACTTGCTGGACACTCTTTCAAATCTTAACAACCAGTTTTATGATGTGAGCGCTCAATGCGGCGTGGGAGAGCACCCTTTTAACAAGACAATAGAAGAAGTGAGTAACTTAACCATTCCAAAACAGAATTTCAGTCAAACAATTCAAACCCTGATTCAATTCAATCAAGAATTTTCAAACCTTCAAAACCAACTTCAACAAGAAACTTCAAATTATCTAAACTTTCTCCTCAACGGAATTGAAAACAATCCTCTTTGCATTCCAAACCTTTCGCAACTTAACCAGTCAACTCAAAACGCTGAAACCAGTTTAGAGCAGGCAATCGCAAGTGAAAAGAACAACACTTGGATTAAAATATCGCAAATTATGACAACAACCATAGAAAAAGAATGGAGTGCAGTGCAAAACCCGTTTTTGAATAGCAAAAAAACAGAGATAGAACAGCAATTGCAATTATCGCTTTCAAATCAAGACCCGTTGAAAGCATTGGATTTTCTCATAAAACTGGAAGACATGATACTAGCGTTACGTAACGAGAAGGGAGTGGTGTTACAAGTGAATGAAACGTCAACATTTTACCAGAACGGCAATGAAACTTTTAACTATTCTTACGATGAAAAAAAATTAAAAATCAGGGGTTTTGTGGAAAGAATGTCCAATTCAACCAAAACCGCTTACGTTGATTTAAACATTAATTTTATACAAGCGCCTTCCAATTTCACGTTAAACTTAACAAGAGGAAATCAAAATGATTTTGAAAAATCTTTCGGAAAGCGAAACGGGACGCTGTTATTAATGATAAGCATCAACAAAAACTTTGATGACTCAAACATTAGAAACGCTACGTTCTCATTCAATTTTTCAAAAGAATCATTAGACGGGAGTGTGGAAAACTACTCAAACATAATCCTGCTCACAAACCATAAGGGAGAGGTAAGCAGGCTTAACTTCACTTCTGAGGATATGGGAGATTATTACGAGATAACCTTCACCACTCCAAAGCTAAGCGATTTCGCGGCTTACATGATACAAACAATAAACCCTGTTACTAGTTCTCAAGCAACGCCGGCAAGCGCTGGCCCAACCACAACCTCAACGGCAAACCCTAGCAGCGCGTCCCAACCAACACTGGCAAGCGCTTTCACAACCAGTTTTTGGGCGGTAACCACTTTCATAGCAGTGGCTGTGATTGGAGCGGCATACTTCTTAACAAGCAAAAAACAAAGAAAATGAGATTGAAATGATAGAAACACTAGCCTACCTGTTCCTATTAACGTACAGCTTGTACTTTTTAATTAAAACAATCGAACAGTACAATAAAACTAGAAAAACAACAAACCTTGCTTTAATTGTTTTACTGTTAATGTTTTCAACTCAACTGTGGTTCGCGTTTTACGGTGGGAGGTTAAACGATCTTTTTCAAAAATACTCCCTACTCGTAACGTTCATCCCTCTCGTGTTATTCTTAGCTTATGATAAAGTGGAAGAAAAAAGAAAAAAAGAAGAGAATGAAAAAAACAAAATTAGAACCATGTTTGAAAAATACGTTAGCCCGTATATAATAAAGAAAATAATCAAGCAAAAAAAACTCAAGCTAGGAGGGGAGAGGCAAGAAGTCACAATCCTGTTTTCAGATATTCGCGGTTTCACAACAATTTCAGAGAAAAACCAACCTGAAAAAGTAGTTAAAATGCTAAACGATTACTTCAACACCGCGACTAAAATAATACAAAAAAACGAAGGGGCTGTAGACAAGTTTATCGGAGACGCTATCATGGCCTTATTCAACGCTCCTGTTAAAAACGCGAGTCACGCTGATAACGCGCTGAAAACAGCGATTCAAATGCAAAAAGAATTTAAAAAACAAAACATAAACGCGGGTATTGGAATAAACACTGGAGACGCGATCATAGGAAACATTGGAAGCTCTAAAGTAATGGACTACACGGCGATAGGAGACGCTGTTAACACCGCTTCAAGAATTCAAGCGCTGGCAAAAACAGGAGAAATTATTATAACAGATTCAACCTACAATAAACTCAAGCTCAACAAACCGAAAACCACGACGCGACTGGTTACAGTAAAAGGAAAAGAAAAACCAATCAAAATACACGTGATAAAAACATGAAACAACTAGAAAAAACACTGAAAACAATACTATTCAATAAAAAAGAAGCTGTGAAACTCTCCAAACAAAGCAACACTTTCAAAACCGTTCTAGCGATAATCATAACATCACTCATACTAAGCATTCCAACCTCAACTGAAACAACAACTAAAACCCTCTTAAGTTTCGCTCAAACCTTAACGTTATTCACCACGCTGATCCTAGTAAACGCGGCGATTGTGAAAGCACTTGGAAGCAGAAACCAGTTTAAAAAAATAGTCTATTCAACAAGCATGACCACCTGCCTAAGCCTTCTTTTCATAAGCCTACCCGCCGCGATTATAACCCTACTTCTCATCCCACTCCTCTTACACACACAACTTTTCAGCAGTGTAATATTCAGCATAATCCCCTTTTACAATTTCATAATCTTCGGGTGGGCTTCAGAACAAGCAAGCGCGAACCCCAATAAAAACAAAAAAACCATAACCGCCCTAACCTCACTAACCCTAATAATGCTATTCTACATAACCCTATCAAACATTTAAAAAAAAAATTTTCATTTAAAAAAAAAGGGGAAAGCTCAAACTAGTATTAAAAGTATTGTTTTATTTCCTGATTTTTTACCTCCTTGAAAGTGTTTTTGTCAAAAAACCCCCCGCTGAAAACCCACGCTACCCCCCACACCCTCCTAGCGATGAAAAATTCTTATTAACTCTTTGCGAAGAAACTCTTTAAAAAAAAGAGTTTTCAAACCCCTGCTTCGCCCCCAAACTGCAAAACTATACTCCACTCACCACCAAACCGAGCGCGCGGTTAACGCGCAAAAGCTTTTTATATTCACGCGCCACTATCAATTATAAATCACTTTACAACACTGGAGCCAAACCAACGCTGTAAAGGTTTTCACAATTAAAACCAAAAAAGTGACTTGAAAAAAAAATGAAAACAAAAAACATCATAATAAAATACGAAGACTTACACCCAGAATTGAAAAAAACAATCGATGAAGTCAAAAACGCTAGAGAAAAAAGAGAAAAAGCCTTCGGCTTAATCGCAAACCCAATCACAACCACCGGCCTCGTCATACTCTCAACAGCTTTAATCGACTCGTCTTCAATCCTACCAATAACAGGCGCGAGCGTCGCGGCAGCTGGAACTCTAGGCGGTTACACAGCGTACAAAATCAAATCCGAAAAAGTAAGAAAAGCAACCGAAAAAACAAGCGAAACCATTCAAAAACTCCAATTCCTAGACAAAAACAACAAAATAGAACTCAAAAAACACGCTGACTCCCACCCAATCGCAATCATAGACAGAAAAGGCAACCTACACCTAATCGCCAACACGCGCTTCCAACAAGCCATAGCCAAAGCCCAAAAAACCTTCCTTAAACACGTCATCCCAGCAAGGTACAGAATCAACATAAAATAAAAAAAACCCGCGAGCACTCCCACAATGAAATTAACAACAAACCCCAACGCTAACCCACCATATACAAAAAAATACAAAAAAAAGCGAAAACCAATTCCCAACCCCGCGTAAAAAACCCCTTGAAAACAATTTAAAAAAAAGTAATTAAAAAAAAATCAAAAAAGTTGATGATAAAATGAAAGAAGAAAACCAACGCAAACCATTCGTTTTTCAAACACCCAAACCAAGAAACCTAAACCCCAAATTCCCAAACAACGTTATAAAACCAAAAAGACTAACACCAGAATTTCCAAAAGAAAACACGCCCAAACCTAAAAACCAAAACGGATTTAAAAACCCAAAACAATTCAACAAAAAATAAAAAAAACCCTCCCCCACCGACAACAAGAATTAAAACCCCTCCAAAACACTCAAATCCATATAAACGCATTACAATACACTAATGTTTAAAATTTTCGTGCATTACACTACACTAATAAAAAAAAACCTTAACGTTATAACAATTTAAAAGCCAACGCTAAAACTTCAATTTTCAACCCCCTCTTATCACACGCTTTTTCAACACTGCAATGTTGATGCAAAACCTTTTTGAGTGAAAATGACAGAAAAACTTAAAAGAATGCGCGCGCCACTGAAAATGAAAATGATAAAAGCAATAATTTTTGATATGGACGGAGTTATATCAGATACTCAAAAGTGGCACTCGCAAATAGAAAGTAAAATTCTACTCAAACATGGAATTAAAATAAAACCAAGTGAAATAACACGTAAGTATTCTGGAGTGAAAGACGTTGACATGTTCAAAGAACTTTTCAACCAAAACAACGTTAAATCAAAACCCGAAAAAGCAAGCAAAGAAAAATGGAAGGAAATGCAGAAAAAAGCCGAAAAGAAAATCCCGCCAATAAAAGGAGCTAAAAAACTTATTAAGAAGTTAAAATCAAAAGGTTTCAAACTCGCCGTAGCCTCCTCTTCTCCTACCTCATTCATTCAAACAGTGCTTAAAAAACTTGAAATAAAACAATTCGACACGATTGCCTCTTCACGTGAAGTTAAAAACGGAAAACCACACCCGGACGTTTTCCTACTCGCAGCCAGAAGACTTAAAATAAAACCAAAAGAATGCATTGTAATAGAAGATGGAGTGAACGGGATGATCGCAGCGAAAAAAGCAGGAATGAAATGCATTGCCTTTTCCAAATCAAAAAACAAACCCGCTGACTTAACAGTAAGCCAACTGGAAAAAATAACAATAGAAAAAATCCAAAAACTCTAACAATTACTTATAAAAGTTTATCACATCCCCCCCTAACAAATAACAATTTCCAAACAAATAACAATTTTCAAACAAAAAAAAGAAAATCATAACCCACCAAACACTCAAACCCCTAACAACACTCACTTCCAATCTTTAAAAAAAAAAGAGTTTCTGTTAAAAAGTTGTATCACTTCCTCCTCCTACCTTTTATCATATCAAGCGCTCTATCAGCACTCCACCTGACAGCCCAATCTTTATCCTTAAGAGCTTGTTCTAGGTGTGGAACCGCGCTTTCATGACCTATCCCTCCAAGCACGATAGCAGCCTCCCTCCTGACACTCTCATTTTCATCTTTAAGAAGAGCTTGTGCTAGGTGTGGAACCGCGCTTTCATGACCTATCTCGCCAAGCGCGAGAGCAGCCCTCCACCTGACATCCTTATCTTCATCCTTAAGAAGAGTTTGTGCTAAGTGTGGAACCGCGCTTTCATAACCTATCCAGCCAAGCGCTTCAACAGCATTAAATCTGACAACATCATTTTTATCCTTAAGAGCTTGTGCTAGGTATGGAACCGCGCTTTCATGACCTATCCTTCCAAGCGCTCTAGCAGCACTCTTCCTGACATCAAAACTTTCATCTTTAAGAAGAGTTTGTGCTAGGTGTGGAATCGCGCTTTCATGACCTATCCTTCCAAGCGCTTCAACAGCCTCCCTCCTGACATCCTCATTTTTATCTTTAAGAGCTTTTGTTAAGTGTGGAACCGCGCTTTCATGACCTATCTCGCCAAGCGCTTTAGCAGCACTCTCCCTGACAGTACTACTTTCATCATTTTTAAGAGCTTTTGTTAAGTGTGGAACCGCGCTTTCATAACCTATCCTTCCAAGCGCTTTAACAGCCTCACACCTGACATTCACATCTTCATGTTTGAGTTTTCGCACGTGCTCCCAAACATCATAAGGCATTCCAACCGGCTTTTCCTCCATGATTTAAATTTAGAAGTGCGAATGCTTTTAAAACCTTTCTTTTTCACTCACTTTCCACGTTTTCCTCGCAAAACCCCTTAAAACCGCTTAAGCCAATACAAAACAATCAAACAACCTAGCCTTAACAAAAACAATTAATAAAAATAATTTTCAAACAATCAAAATAACAATTAAAAGAAAAAAATAACTAACAACCTAAAACCATTAAAAACTTTAAAACCCACTCAAACCCCCAAACCAATTTTCCAAACAAATAACAATTTTCAAACAAAAAAAAGAAAATCATAACCCACCAAACACTCAAACCCCTAACAACCAACGCTAACAATTCAAACACTAACACCAAACAACAACCCTAGACTCTTCACCCTCCCATGAAAATGCTTTCACAACCCAATTAAAAACGCTTTAACACTCAACAGTTTTAAAACTCTTTCAACCTTTCTAAACGCGAGAGCAGCAACACACCCCCCTCTTAATAACCACTCACTTACAATCTTTAAAAAAAAAGAGTTTCTGTTAAAAAGTTGTATTACTTCTTACGTTTTATCATATCAAGCGCTCTAGCAGCAGCACTTCTGACAATCTCACTTTTATCTTCAAGAGCTTTTGTTAAGTGTGGAACCGCGCTTTCATGTTTTATCTCGCCAAGCGCTTTAGCAGCCCTCGCCCTAACATTCTCATTTTCATCTTCAAGAAGAGCTTGTCCTAAGTGTGGAACCGCGCTTTCATGACCTATCATGCCAAGCGCTCTAGCAGCAATCCACCTGACATGCCAATCTTTATCCTTAAGAGTTTGTGCTAAGTGTGGAACCGCGCTTTCATGACCTATCATGCCAAGCGCTTCAACAGCCTCCCTCCTGACATCCTCATTTTTATCTTTAAGAGCTTTTGTTAAGTGTGGAACCGCGCTTTTATCACCTATCATGCCAAGCGCTTTAGCAGCCCTCCACCTGACACCCCCATTTTTATCTTTAAGAGCTTTTGTTAAGTGTGGAACCGCGCTTTCATGACCTATCATGCCAAGCGCTTCAACAGCCTCCCTCCTGACATCCTCATTTTTATCTTTAAGAGCTTTTGTTAAGTGTGGAACCGCGCTTTCATGTCCTATCTCGCCAAGCGCTTTAGCAGCCCTCCACCTGACAACTTCATCTTTATCTTTAAGAAGAGTTTGCCCTAAGTGTGGAACCGCGCTTTCATGACCTATCATGCCAAGCGCTTTAGCAGCACTCTCCCTGACATAATAATTTTCATTTTTGAGGTTTTGCACGTGCTCCCAAACATTATCAGGCATTCCAACCGGTTTTTTTTCTTCCATGATTTAAATTTAGAAGCGCGAATGCTTTTAAAACCTTTCTTTTTCACTCACTTTCCACGTTTTCCTCGCAAAACCCCTTAAAACCGCTTAAGCCAATACAAAACAATCAACACAACCTAACCTCAACAAAAACAATTAATAAAAATAATTTTCAAACAATCAAAACTAACAATTTAACAAAACAACTAACAACCTAAAACCATTAAAAACTTTAAAACCCACTCAAACCCTAACAATTTCCAAACAAATAACAATTTTTCAAACAAAACAAGAAAATCATAACCCACCAAACACTCAAACCCCTAACAATTCCAAACAAATAACAATTTTTCAAACAAAACAAGAAAATCATAACCCACCAAACACCCAACCCTAACAATTCCAAACAAATAACAATTTTTCAAACAAAACAAGAAAATCATAACCCACCAAACACCCAACCCTAACAATTCCAAACAAATAATACTTAACTTAAAACAACTAATACTAACTAATAAAGTGTAGTACTCTCCACTACACTTTAGTTTATATTATACCGCATTTTTGCTAGATTCTTAGAGGTAAAATTGCACGAGTTTGCACGAGTTTGCACAAGTTGGCTTAAACTTTTGCACGAGTTTTGCACGAGTTGGCTTAAACTTTTGCACGAGTTTTAAACGTTCAAAAACCCTTTCCCTTTTACAACTTTGACCCACTAAAAACATAAATCGTGCTATTAGTATTACCCTTCTTCTCAACCAAACCCTGGCTTATCAAAGAATTCAAATCATAAACCGCGGTACGTTTGCTAACCTTATTAAAACGCATAACATCCCCAACCTTAACAAAACCTTTCCTCCTAATATTGCTTAAAATCCTCTTCTCTCTCCTAGCCCTGTCACCCTCAACACTTTCAACCTTAGGCGCTTCAGTTTTAACTCTTTTCAACTCTTTTTCCAGTAAAACCTCTGTTTTAACCTCTGGAAGCTTGATCAACTCGCGCTCTTCTTCTGTTAAGCTTTTTTGAACCGCGTTCTGCTTTGGCAGCGCTTCCTGCTTTTGAACCAACCCGCCTTTCTCTTTAAACAAGCTTGTCCTCACCACCACTGGCTCCCGGTAAACCCCGCTGCTCATAACCACGCACTCGCCCCTCTCTAAAACGTTGATTTTCTCTTGAACCACGCTTAACTTCCACTCATCACTTGAATTCCCGCACAACAGTTTGGCAACGTACTTCGCGTCCACAGGCTCTTGAACATAAAAAGAAACAAACAAACCGGCGTTTTGAACTAAACTCCTGCTTAAAGCAGTGCACCTTTGAGTGCCTAAAACCAGTCCAACGTTAAACTTTCTCGCTTCAGCGCTCAAACGGTCAGCGTAACTCTCGTAACCCTTGCCACCATAATCATCAGGGTTTACAATCAAACTTTCAGCCTCATCAATTATAACCGTCAAATGACTCTTCCTCTGAGTGGACGCTACGGTATGATAAACCTTCCTTAAATAAATCTCAGTAAAAAGCTTCTTCTGACCAGAAGAAGGAATATTACCAGCGTTAAAACACACGTTCTCGTTCATCAAAAACTCTATGTTAAAAGAATCTCTTGCTGGGAAGAGGTTGCTCCATAAAAGCCCTTCTAACTTCCTGCATAAGGTTTTAACGCTTGAACTTTGCTTTTCCAACTTCCTAACTTCAACCAAAACATCCTCAAAACTTGGAGGTTCTAAATCTTCAACCTCGCTTGAATGCAAGTCAAAACCCTTCCTAACAAAAGCGTTCCTGGCAGCCATTGTCAAAAAATAAGTCTGCTGAGCTCCAAGATCTAAAACGTCAGTTAAAACATCCACGTTCTCATGAACCCGGTAAGAAGCGGTCTTCCCATCCAAACCCCACAAGTTCAAACCCTGCTCTCCCAAGTTAACCACCCTGCCGTTAAAACTCTTAGCGTACTCCCCATGAGGGTCAACCACGTGAACCTTCTCAACCACTGAAAGCTTTGAAGTTAAGGTTTTGAGAAAATTACTCTTACCAGTGCCTGAACTCCCCACCACCAAACCATGCCTGTTTAACTCTTTCTCAGGATTTAAAATGAAAGCTTGAGGATCGTCAACCCAGTAAAACTCTGTAAAACTCCTAACACTACCACTGCTAATCTTCTTTTTTAAAACCTGTTCAACCTCTCCTAAAACAATTTTCTCCCCTCCAATATTAACATTCAAAAAACTTGAAATTTTAAACCAAGCTTTTTTCAAAAAACTAAACAAAAAACCTTCAAAACCATTAAAAACACTTTTAACGCCAGCCCTTCCCAAAAGCCATTTCAGGAAAAAATAAAAAAACACTGCCACTATAACTAACAAGATAACCCCTTCAACCCAAGAATAGAAAACAATCCCAAACAATAAAACCAAAGGCAGAACAGCAATTAAAAGAATGATTTTCTCGTGACCGCCTAAAGACTTGTTTAAAACCACGCTCGCGTCTACAAGAAAAGGCTTAACACGCTTTTTCAACCAGTAAAACCAGAAAACCATCAACCCGGCGAAAAAAATCAAAAGAAATGCAAAAGCGAGGTAAAACCCGTCGGAAAACGCGGTGTAAAGAACAGCCAAAACAAAAAACGCTACGTAAACCTTGAAAACCCTCCAAAGATTCTCAGAAAGCATTAAAAAATAAAAGGCAAGCAAAAATTAAAAAACAATAGCATTCAAAAAAAAATGACATAAAAGCTTGATGTTGCTTATTTTAAATATAATTTCAAAGTTTAAACATGTCTTTCAACATATCCGAAACGCTCTTAACGTCATCTTCTTCCAACTCGCATAATTTTTTAACCAGCCCTTCAATTAAAAACCATGACGCTGGGCAACGCTTAGCAATAAAGAAGCGCGATATTTTAAAAGTTTTATTATATAATAGCTTTACTTGAATGGAAAAGCGAAAATTATTTTTAATATTTTTATACCCCCTTATTTTTGTATTACTTTACTTTTTAACTTCAATGTTCTCTCCTTTTCCTCTCAACTACCCTGCTAACTATATAAACCAGTTTAAAACTTGTGAAAATAACACGTACCTCTCACTAGTTATGCTGGCTACAACACCCTTCAGCCCTTATGAAATACCAATGTCTTACTACGCGTATAAAACTCCAATTAATCTTTTATTTTTACTTAATTTCACCCTTCCTTTATTGATTATACTTGCCACGGCAGTTTATCTAATACTTTACCAGAAAAAATCAAAGTTTTCAATACACTGGGTGTTTGGAATAAGCGTTGCAGCTTCATACTTATGGTCATTTATATACTGGAAATTTGGAAGTTTAATACCCTACATCACCTCTAGCAACTGCCCGTCAACTGGCACATCAATTCTAGGAGTAAGCTTATCAGCATTCTTATGCCTAAACTTATTAATAGACTTAAACGACAACAAAAAAAAATATAACCTACATAAAAAAATAAAATACGCGATCCTTATTTTAATACTACTTTCAATAATAAGCCTTTACTTAACAAACGGCATCCAACACGCCTACGGACTGATAATATTCACCATTTTAATACTAGGATACCTAAAAAACAAAAAAAAACCAATGAAAAAAATCAACAAATTACAAGAAAAAACTTGACAAAACAATGAGTTTTCAAAGAAAAATCATACAAAACAATGGGGTTTTTAATTAAAAATCATACTTAACGCTGTGCGACGGTGGAAACGCTGGCAAAGATGGGTGCTAAACTTTAAAAACTCAATTTAAGTTAAAGCATTATGGAGGGTCGGCTGGCCAAGTTCATTGGTTTCGCGGTGGTTTCAATTCTAGCTGTCTCGCTGGCTGTTTTACTGTTAACCCAAGCCCTCACTTTTAATCATGACATGTTTTTAGGCGTTCCCTTCGAAATACCAGTCATAATCATTGGAATCGCTTTAATAGGATTGGCCAACAACTAAAAAATCAATCAAACCCAATAAAACTAATCAAAAACCTTTAACTTACAAAAAGACTTTAAAGCTATTCAATAACATTCATAAATTATAACACGAAAGA
>Ga0078972_1001308_pt1 | contig 94614 bp, 87 predicted proteins | sample YelNatPaOPGAMG01_FD_67568 | JGI IMG/M metagenome (GOLD analysis project Ga0078972, IMG submission 67568) | Hot spring thermophilic microbial communities from Obsidian Pool, Yellowstone National Park, USA - OP-RAMG-01 (SPADES assembly) (version 2) | ecosystem: Environmental > Aquatic > Thermal... | reverse complement strand
CTGATAGTGAGGGTCATGGGTCACCTCCTTTCTCCATGATAACCTCCATAAGGGGTGGCCCATATATTTTAACGCGACGGCCGTTCTCAGGCCATCTTTGCCCGGAACCATGGACGGATCCCACCACCCCTGCGTTGTTGATCCGGAATGAGGCCGGCCTTTAATATTTATAGCTAAACCCTAAACGGAGGTTATGATGAAAAAGCTGATCGGACTGGCAACAGCAAGCGGCCTTGCTATCGCTCTGGTGGCTTGCGGCGGCAAGTCAAAGGGCATAGAATACAACGACAGCAGTTTTGGCATAAGCCTGAAACTGCCCAAAGGTTGGGAACAGGTCTCACAGGAGACCGGAAACGGCATGGTAACAGTGGACTTCAAGAAGGGCGATCTGGATGTAAGCCTCATGTATGGTGAGGTTGAGGGCATGGAGCAATCAGGGCTCACCGGAGAGGATTTCATGGACATGATGATGGAGGAGTTCGCTGGCAAGGACGCGACACTGGAGACCGTTCACGAGGGCTCTATTGTGGTAGCCGGAGTCAAGGGCTATGATAAGACCTTCAGAGGCCAGATAGAGGGCTCTGAAGGCATAGCCAGGACCATAATGCTCACCCAGGGCGACAAGATGACGATCCTTATCTTTAGCCACGAGAACGAGAAGGAGTTCACCTCATCCGACAAAAAGGCCATGGATGAGTTCATAGGTGGTCTGAGCCTCTAGGAGCGAATATCGGTCTGTTAAAAATCCCCCCGGAGCCGGGGGGATTTTCATTATTGCAAAGCCCCCGGAGCGCGGCCTAGAATCTAAGCCTCATGGATGTCAGAGAGGTTTTCCCCGATAAAGGAGAGATAATTGAGATATTCGCGCGCGTGGGCGTTGACCCTGACGGGGCGAGGGTGATGGCGCCTAAGGCACGCTACAGGTTTTTCTATGTGAGGGGGCTTTCTGCCCCGGCCGCTAACATCCTGAAGCAAGAGGCCCTCTCCTATGGCGCTGAGGCCGCGGTATCAATAGGGGTGATAAATTGCTCGGTAAAGAGCACGGATGCCCTGGTATGGGGAGATGAGAGAAGGCTTTCGCTCCTAGCGGAGAAGCTCAAAGGCCAGGTCTACGGCCTCGCCGCGCTCAGCAGGGCGATTGCCGAGGCCCTCGCTGTGAAAACCCCCAGATGGGTAGCCAAGGGCAAGGTGATACCTCTAGGAAGAACCCTCATCATGGGCGCGATAAATGTAACGCCCGACTCGTTCTACGGAGGTGGAAGGTGCAACAGCCCCGATGAGGCCGTGGCGCGCGGGGTCCGCATGGCCGAGGAGGGCGCGGACATAATTGATGTTGGCGGCGAGTCAACCAGGCCTGGCGCTGAGCCGGTGCCGGAGGACGAGGAGCTCAGGAGGGTGATTCCGGCCGTTGAGGGGCTGAGGAAGGAGCTCGGAAAGGATATCCTTCTATCCGTGGACACATACAAGGCCCGTGTGGCGAGCGAGGCACTGGCCGCGGGGGCCGACATCGTGAACGACATATCCGGCCTGGGCTTTGACGAGGGCATGGCTGATGTTGTTGCCAGGACAGGGGCCGGGCTTATAATCATGCACATCAAAGGTAGTCCCCGCGACATGCAGAATAACCCGGTATACGAGGACACGCTCCAGGAAATAACCGATTACCTGAAGAGAAGGGCCGACCTGGCGCGCGAGCGCGGGATAAGCGCCGATCAGTTCGCCTTCGATCCGGGCATAGGCTTTGGCAAAAGGGTCTACGATAACCTTCTTATAATAAAGAAGATCCCTGAGCTCAGGGCATTGGGACGGCCACTGGTGATAGGCCATTCAAGAAAGAGCTTCATAGGCAAGGTCCTTGGGCTTGAGGATCCGGGCGACAGGCTTCCGGGCTCACTGAGCGTGGCCGCTATTTCGGCCTGGTTGGGTGCCGATGTCATAAGGACTCACGATGTAAAGGAGACCAAAGAGGCAATCGGGATGGCAATGGCAATTGGAGCGCCGGAGGGATACCTAACTTGAACATAGGGCTTATCCGTTATTTCGGATTCGGGGTTACCGATGCCCTGGACATAATCCTGGTGGCGGCCCTCATATACCAGTTCCTGAAGCTTTTCCGAGGGACCAGAGCGCCCTACATATTCGCGGGGGTCCTCGTGGTTATAGCAGTAGGGGTCATAGCGCAGATACTTGATTTCCCAGGCCTCAGCTGGATCATAGACGCTGTGAGAACCGTGGCGCTGGTTGCTCTCGTCATAATATTCCAACCTGAGATAAGGCGCGCCCTCGGACTGGTGGGGCAGAGGCCCTTCTTCAGGGGGTTCATCAAGGAGAGCGTGCCGATTGACAAGATAGTTGAGGCCTCGTGCGAACTGCGAGAGCGTGGACTCGGCGCTATAATCGTCATTGAGAGGAGGATGGGGCTGAGGGAGTTCACGGAGGAGGCCGTTGCCCTGAACACGGGTTTTTCCGTTCCCCTCCTAATATCTCTCCTCCTGCCGGATTCGCCCCTTCACGATGGCGCCGTGATAATCCGGGAAAACCGGATACTCGCCGCAAAGGCCATCCTTCCGGTTTCAAGGAACCTTCCGCCCGAGCTCTACGGGACGAGGCACCGCGCGGCTGTTGGAATAACAGAGGTATCGGACGCTGTCGCCATAGTGGTCTCCGAGGAAAACAGGAACATAAGGGGAGCGGTTGGCGGGAAGCTGACGGCCCCGCTCTCCAAGGAAGGGCTCACGAGCTTTCTCAACAAGGAGATGGGGGTAAATGCGTAGGAACTGGGGGACAATTCTCCTCGCCGTTTTCCTGGCTTTTCTCCTTTGGTTCTACGCCAAGACCCAACGCACATACAACATAGCCATAACCGTGCCGGTTGAATACAGGGGGCTTTCTCCTGAGCTTGCCTTCGTGGAGCCGCCGGATACAGAGGTCCTCGCGGAGCTTACGGTAAAAGGTGGGAGCCTATTGGGGCTCATCTTCCTAAAGCCAAGAATAGCCGTTGACCTGAGCAGGGTGAGGCTCGGAAAGAATGTAATCACATTGGGCCCCTCCAACCTTGACGCCCGGGGCATGAGCCTCGGCATAAGGGGGTTCAAGCCACCCGAGCTGGAGTTTGTGCTGGATACGGTTGCGAAGAAAAGGCCCGCGGTTGTTCCTCAGCTCAGGGGCGAACCGCAAAAGGGTTATGCGGTAGCGGGGGTAAGGGCTCTGGGCTCCGCGGTGGTTGAGGGGCCGGGAACCCTCATGGCGCAGACAAGGGAAATATACACCGAGCCGGTTAACATAGAGGGGAGGAGCTCCGGTTTCAGAGCAAGGGCAAACCTCATCCCGCCGTTTCCAACTGCGAGGCTTTTCCCGAACGATGTGGAAGTTGAGGTTATCATAGAACCGCTCTCAAGAAAAACAATAGCCGTGCCCCTTGCACCTGAGGGCAAACGAGCGAGGCTCTCTCAGGACTCGGTAATCTTAGAAATAGAAGGCCCGGCGAGCCTCGTAAGCTCATTCTCGGGAACGGTTGGCAGGGTAAAGACAGACACACTTAAGCCCGGAGTATACCGGATAAGCCCTGATATCAGGCTACCGCGGGACATCAAGCTGACGAAAATGGAGCCCGACAAGGTGGAGGTGAGGGTATGGTGAAATACTCAGCGGTTATCCTTTCGGCCGGAGCGGGAAAGAGGTTCGGCGGCCCGAAGCACACCGCTCTCCTCGCTGGCAGGCCCTTGTTCCACTGGTCCCTGAGGGCGTTTCAGGCGCACCCGGATGTGGGCGAGATCGTGCTGGTTCTGCCAGAGGAGGAGGTTAAAAAGGCCGGGGGGTTAAGGGAGGCCTTCCCGAAGTTAAAGGCCGTGGTCCCAGGGGGCCCGGAGAGGACCGACTCAGCGAGGGCGGGCGTCTCAGCGAGCAGTGGGGAGTATGTTCTCATCCACGATGCCGCAAGGCCATTAGTCTCCAAGGATCTCATCTCCAGGGTCATAAATGCCCTTCAGAGCCACCCTGCGGCCGCTCCGGCTGTGCCAGTCAGGGATACGATAAAAAGGACGAGGGGCGAGTTCATGGTGGGCGGTATTGATAGGGAAAGGCTCTGCAGGGTCCAGACCCCACAGGGCTTCAGGCGCGATCTCATCTCTGAGGCTTATAAGAAGGCTTTCTCCGGAGCCACAGACGACACGACCCTCCTTGAGGCAACGCTCGGCATCCAAAGCCTTATTGTTCCCGGAGAGGAGTCCAACATAAAGATAACCGTTAGGGAGGACCTGGCTATGGCCGACAGGCTCTTGGGCAGAAGAAGGACGGGGTTCGGATGGGACGCGCACCCATTCAGAAAGGGCAGGCCGCTGATCCTGGGAGGGGTTGAGCTGGATTACGAGAAGGGGCTTCTCGGCCACTCCGACGGGGATGCTTTGTGCCACGCGGTAGCCGACGCGCTTCTGGGCGCGGCCGGCCTCGGAGACATAGGAACCTATTTCCCTGACACCGATCCGAAATACAGGAACGCCAACAGCCTATCCCTCCTACGCGAGACTGCGGCGATGCTTGAGGAGAAGGGTTTCCTGCCGGAATCCCTTGACGCAACGGTCATCATAGCTGAGCCGAAGCTCGGGCCCTACATAAAGAGGATGACGGCCTCGCTCGCCGACGCGCTCGGAATAAGCCCGGAGCTCGTTTCGGTAAAGGCCAAATCCGGAAACAGGCTCGGATTCGCCGGAGAGGGCCGGGGATGCGAGGTCTACGCTATCGTTGGGGTGAGGGAGCTGTGGTAATTTACTCCCGCTTTGTCGGAAACTCCGTTATCCTTATCTCAACGCGGCGGTTCAGGGCCCTGCCCTCAGGGGTGTCGTTCGGGGCTACGGGACGGGTATAACCGAAGCCTGCAAATGTGATCCTTTCCTTAGATATGCCAGCGGCAAGAAGGTAATTCACCACAGCCTCGGCCCTTTTGGTGGAGAGCTTCATGTTGTAATCGTATGTGCCAACGCTATCAGTGTGGCCCTCCACAGATACCTTCATCGCGGGATAAGTGTTCATAAGCCTAACGAGCCTATCCAGCTCCGGCTTTGACTCGGGAAGGAGGTCAGCCTTGTCAAACTCAAAGAATATGTTGTTTATCACGAAAGAAGCGCCCTGCGCTAGCGGGGTCAGTGGGACATCAAGCCGATACTCCTGGTAATCGGACATGGTCCTCAGGTCAAAGTTCGCCGAGTAGAAGGCGTAGGTTCCCAAAAGCGCCTCCGCTGTTATCCCGTATAGCTTCTTTGATGGCAGGATGGTGTAGAACTGGCCAGCACTGTCAGTCGTCGTCCCGAAAACCCTCTTCCCCTCCTTGAGGTCTTCTATGATGACCCTGGCCGGAACGGGCGCGGCCGTGATCTTGTCAAAGACCCTACCTTTTACGAGGGTGACAGGTTCCGGCAGGATGTCCTTGGTATCGTTTGTCCTGGGAGGAAGCTCCGCCTGGTATATGTGATAAATGGGGTTTCGCTTCTCGTCAGCAGAGTCAGCCCTGGCAAAGTAGATGAGCCTTCCGGAGGCCGGTATCGTGAAAAACAGGTCATTATCGTGGGTGTTGTAGGGAGGGCCGAGGTTTTCCGGCTTGGTCCAACCCCCGAACTCCTTCTTTGAGACGAATATGTCGTATCCGCCAAAACCCCTGTGCCCGTTGGAAGAGAAATAAAGTGTCCTTCCGTCGCAGTGGATGAAGGGGGAAACCTCGTCGCCGGGGGTGTTAATCGGGGGGCCGAGGTTCTGGGCCTCGGACCATGTGCCGTCGGGGTTCCTCCGGGAAACCCATATGTCTGAGCCCCCCATCCCTCCGGGCCTCGTTGAGGCAAAGTATATCTCCGATCCGTCGGCGGAAACAGAGGCGTGGCTTTCCCAGGCCTTGCTGTTCACCGAGGGCCCGAGGTTCTGCGGCTGGCTCCAGCCTCCGGGTATCCTCTTTACCGAAAATATGTCCATATTACCCATGCCCTCCCGGACCCCCTTCTCCTTAGGGAATCGTTCGGTATAATAGATTACATATATCTCTGAGCCGTCGCCGGAGACAGATGAGACCCCCTCTGACTCAGGCGTGTTCAGGGCCCATATGTCCTTGACGCCCGTCCAGGCGCCTTCGGGGCCGAGCTCGGCCGTCCAGATGTCCTCCCTGCCCTTGCCGGATTTCCTCGTGGATGTGAAATACATCCTGCCACCATCAACGGTTATGACAGGGCTGTAATCCCCTCCTTTGCCGTCAGAGAGGACAGCGTAAGCGCTGTTCGGCTCAGTGAGGCCTGGGGCGGGGATGACCTTTATGTTCGTGGGGGCCCTCCTGATCACCCTGCCGAGCTCCTCGTCTTCCTCCAACCTGGCCATGACCTCCGACTTGTCCGGGGCAACGACCCCCATCCTCGCGAGCAGGGCGAGGTATTCCTTGAAGGCATCGGCCGCCCTGTCGTATTCGTAAACGCTCTCGTAGCAGAAGGCCTGGTTGAAGCGCGCCCACGCGGCGGCCCGGTTATCCGGCGCCCGCCAGAAAGCGGAGTCATAAAGCGCTATTGCCCTCTCCCACTCGCCCATGGCCTGGAATACGAGGGCGAGGTTGTAGTATGAGGTGAAGGATTCGGGGGCCTTTGCCTTCCACTTCTCGGCCCTCTCCAAAGCCCTGTCCAGCTTTCCCCTCCTGAGCTCTGCCTCAAAGCTCGCGAACCCTCGGAGGGTATCCGCGCCAACGGGCCCTTTCGGTTCAAGAGCGAGAAGAAGGGCAAGGAGCATAATTCAATTATAACCCAGCTCTCGCGAAGGATTCACCTAGCCCGGGCACGAGGCCTGGTCCTACAAGCCCGACCCGGAAATAAGCAGGCGGAGCCCCACATAGCGAACGCTAAAGCCCAGAACTTCAGTCCTGCGAACCCCCTAACGAACCACTGCCTTGCCCCTGCAATCCTCGGCAATCCAGATGTAAGCGCCGGCCTCAAGGCTTATGAGGTTCTCGCCCTTTTCAAGGGACAAGGAGCGAGCCAGCCTGCCGTCAGGGTAATAGAGCCTGAGGAGCGCGGCTGTGCCCGAGCTGAAAACGAGGCCTCCGGGCGCTGAAGCGCACAGGATTTTATCGGCCGGGCCAGACAAGCCCTCCTCGGTTTCGGATGGGGGGCAAGCGTCATGGGCGCTGAGGCTCAGCTCATAGACGCTAAAACTAGCGTTTCTGAGGAGCGCGTTGTGAACCGGCGAGGAAGCGAAACCGCCGAGGAATTGGGATAAAGAAGGCGTTGCGACCGTTGGAGTGCAGGTCTCTACGCAACCAACATATACCCCGGTTGAGGAAAGCTTTAGTATAAAGGGATCCAAGCCTCCTGCGCCGTAGCCGGGCGTGGCGCCAGCTATCGCGAATGTCCCGTCCTTCATCTGGGTCACGGAGTAAGCAATATCGTTAGTAGCGGCCTTGCCAAATGTCTTCGCCCACTGGAAGTTTCCGTTTGCGCTCAGCTTCACCACCATGAAATCCAGGGCTCCGGCCCCGTAGCTGTTCGTCGTGCCGGCAAAAACATAGCCGCCATCGCTTGCCCTGAAGACCGAGAAGGCCGTGTCATACTGGGTTCCAGCGATCCTCTTGGTCCAGTCAACCGAGCCATCGGGATTGAGCATTAGCGCGAAGAAATCGGTCGCGCCGCCGGCTCCGGGATTGATAGATATGCCTCCGAGCATGTAGTCCCCCGTGAGCGCTACCGCCATTGAGTAGGCCTTGTAAGCCGTATCCGCATTGGCATACTTCTTATACCACTGCCGAGACCCATCGGATGAGGCCTTGACTATCAAAACGCCCTGATAATCAGATATTGAGTTTCCGGAGATCACATAGCTGCCGTCGGTCAGCTGGGCTATGGCACGAGCAGTCTCGGATCCGGCTGAGAATCCATGTGTGTAGTTCCACTGGACGCTCCCGTCGGATGCAGTTTTGATCACATAGAACTCGTTAGAGGTTGTTGATAAGTAAGTATTTCCCGCCAGAGCGTATCCGCCGTCAGAGGTTTGGATGAGGGCATATAGGGAATCGGCATTATCATAGTGATAAGCCTTGGCCCACTGAATGGAACCTCCGGAGCTGAGCTTGAGAAGGAAGAAGTCGGAATCGGAGGAGCCGGAGCCAAAGCTGTTGCTCGTTCCTCCGACCGCGTAGCCGCCGTCAGATGTTTGGATTATGACGCGCGCGACATCGTTCCGGGTTCCGCCGTATGCCTTTGCCCACTGGATTACCCCGGACGAGTTCAGCTTGATTACGATGACATCATAGCCCCCGGACGCTTCGGTGTATCCGGCAAGCGCGTAGCCGCTGTCGGTTGTCTGGATAACCGAATAGGGGGCATTCCATGTGGATGTGGACTCCCCGTAGGCCTTCGCGAAAAGAAGCCCCAACAGAACATTTGCGGTTAAAGATAAGCAAAGCATATCAATATGCAGAGTATAGAGGGGCTTATCGGCGAATATCAATCCGCACGCCATCGCCCTCGCTGAAAGAGGCTTTGAGCGCATGGGGGAGTTCTGGAAGGGCCCAGACAGCTTGCGCGGGATAGTGGCCTTGTAGTAAAATTTCGGCCAAACAAAAGCTGTAGGAGGAAAAAGAAGATGAGCAGTCTGATAGACTACTTTGTGAAAGGCGGGTCCATGATGTGGCCCCTCCTCGCGATAGCCATCATAGGCCTCGTGATCATCCTGGAGAGGCTGTTCTCCCTGTATATATCCGCTCGGGCCAACCCGGAGAAGCTGGTCAAGGAAGTCATTGAGATCATAGAGGAAAAGGGCGTCAAGGAGGCCCTTGAATACCTCTATCAGAATAAGAGTCCGGTGGCCAAGGTGCTCGCGGCCGGCCTTGAAAAGACCCAGAAGGGAAGAAGTGTCGTTGAGGAGGCCATGGTGCGCAAGGCCCTCTCGGAGCTCGCGTTCCTTGACAGGGGAATGATCTACCTGGCCGCGTGCGCAACCCTCGGCCCTATATTCGGGTTCCTCGGAACGGTCACAGGAATGATCCGCGCCTTCCAGGCAATAGCCCTTGCGGGCGAGGTTGAGCCAACCCTGGTGGCATCCGGGATCTCGGAGGCGCTTATAACCACCGCGGCGGGACTGATGATAGCCGCTCCTGTTTCCTTTTTCTACAGCGTCTTCGCGGTCAGGACCAACTCCTACCAGAGAAAGATTGAGGAGGCCTCAAACGCCCTTGTTGAGTATCTGACCGAAAAGGGCGTAGTCAAGGAATACGTGTAGTATGGTCGGCTTCAGAAAACGCGACATGGCAGAGGAGGCGGAGATACCCACCGCCTCAATGGCCGACATCGCCTTCCTTCTGATAATATTCTTCATGGTCACAACCGTGTTTGCCCGCGAGAAGGGCCTCAAACTGCTCCTTCCGGAACGCCAGGCACAAACCATCAAGATCAGCGGCGAAAAGATGCTCGTTCTGTCCATAAACCCCAGGGGAGAGATATTCGCGGGCGACAAGAAGATAACCCTCCAGGATGTCCAAGCGGAGGTTAAAAAGAAGCTGGAGGAAAACCCCAAGGTGGTCGTGCTCATAAGGACGCACGAGCTTGCCCCCTACAAGCGGATGATAGATGTGTTTGACGAGGTTAAGATGACCGGGGCAAAGGCCGTTTCCCTCGGGGTGATAAAACAGGAGGCCGGGCCATGAAGATAAAGCGCAAGAAGGAGATGCGTGCCAACATCCCCACCGTGTCCATGTCTGATATCGCCTTTCTCCTGCTGATATTCTTCATGGTCACGAGCGTGTTCCGCAAAGGCGGCGGCCTCAAGATAGTGTTCCCAACAGCTCGCACCACGGAACGCCTTGGCAAACAGAGGGATCTCAGCGTCCTATGGATAAACAAGGACGGCAAGATGGCCGTTGACGACAATGTGATACCTGATCCCGGAAGGCTTACCCTCATATTCAAAACAAAGGTAACCGAAAACCCCGCCTTGATAACCGTGATAAAGGCTGACGCGAATGTCAGATACAAGAGCGTGAATAATGCCATAGAGTCCCTCAGGGATGCTGGCGCTCTGCGTGTGGTGTTCGCGACCCTGCCTGAGGTGGGGGGAGAATAGCCACTATGCTGACCCCTGATAAAGCTAGCCGGCCCACGCGGAGGTTTCAGCTGTCCCTGAGGAGCGGGATCCTTCTGGGGACATACAGCTTGACAGGGCGCGAGGGCTATCCATATCATATGAGCATGCCCGAAAACGGGGAGGTGTAGAGATTATGGACGAGATAAAAGACGAGCTCGTGAGCCTGCTGTCCGTCAGAAAGGGGAAGGAGCTGGAGGACGACTATCCCCGCAACATTCAGCTGGCTCTGACCATATCCCTGGTAGCATTCATCCTGATGTTCATGTTTGTGAAGGGGCTTACAATAACACCCTACCAGAAGAATGTGGAGAATGTAACCAGGGTAGAGGAAATGGCTGAGTTGGAGAACATAGAGGAACCCCCTCCCCCGCCCCCAAAGCCCCAGGTCCAGGTTGAGGTAGCTGAGGCCGGCGAGGAAGAAACTCAACAACAGGAAGTAGAGATACAGAGCACCGTAGAGTTCTCCGAGTTTGAGGCCCCACCACCTCCAAAGGTTGAGGAGGTCTACGAGTTCTACGCGGTGGAAAAGCCTCCGGAGATGATATCCTTCTCCCAGCCTGAATATCCTGAGATAGCCAGGAACGCTGGCATAGAAGGGAGGGTTACCGTCCAGGTTATAGTGGACGAAAACGGAAAGGTGATCCCGGGGTCCGAGAGGATCCTCTCATCCACGAACGAGGTCTTCAACGCTCCTGCCCTGGAGGCCGCAAGGAAGTGCCAGTTCAGTCCGGGGCAGATGGGGGACAGGAAGGTGAGGGTTAGGGTCAACATACCCTTTGCTTTTAAGCTTAAGTAGAAAACACAGGTTTCAAAAACGAAAGAAAGGAGGTTGTGCTGATGAGAGGAATCACCAGAACGCTGGCGCTCCTTTCAGCAACCGCCGCCCTCCTCTGGGCCGGCGAATACGGCAAGATAGCTGGCCGTATAACCGATTCCGAGACGGGCGACCCCCTTGCTGGAGCGAGCGTCAAGATAGCAGAAACGGGTCAGGGCACGGCCGCTGACGAAAACGGCTACTTCGTGATCCTACGCGTATCGCCAGGCACATACACCGTCACCGCCCAGATGGTCGGCTACGGCAGTATGTCCTACAAGAATGTGAAGGTGGATGCGGATAGGACCGTTGAGCTGAACTTCAAGCTGGAGCCTGGAGCGGTAACCATGAAGGTCATAGAGGTTATAGCCAAGGAACCCGTCATCAAGAAGGATGTTACCGCTTCTGTGGCCAATATCCGAGCGGAGAAGATAGCCGCCATGCCCGTTTCCAATGTGGAACAGGCCATTCTCCTCCAGACAGGCGTCAAGCAGTATGGCGCGTATCTCCAGGTGCGAGGAGGCCGTCCCGGCGAGGTCGCTTTCGTCGTTGACGGCGCGGAAATACGCAACCCATACACGGGCTACCAGGCCACCCAGCTCCCCCTTGATGCCATACAGGAGACCTCGGTGTCCAAGGGCGGCTTCGGTGCCGAGTATGGCTCAGCGGCCTCCGGCGTCATAGCTGTGAGCACCAAGGAGGGCGGAAACAAGCCCGAGTTCAGCTTCACGGCGAGGACATCCGCTCTGCCCGGAGACTTCTTCAACTCCAACAAGGGCGACCCCTACATGAAGTGGTTCAGCAAGGACTACATGCGGAAGGACGGCCCTTATTCCTACGATTCTCTATTCGCATACGAGAACGCCAGGTGGAAGGCCTATGACTCCATCGGCATCAAGAACACCGAGATACCTGAGTTTTACTACAACCAGTATTGGAAGGACGGCGAATACACCCTGCCCATAGACCACAAGGAGAACATGACCCGTTACCAGCTCAGCCTGGGAACCCCCATCCCCATGACCAAGAACATGCTCAAGGTCTTCACCTCCTGGGACTGGACATGGGACGGAACCCAGTTCCCCGGCAACAATAACAAGCAGCTCTCTGACCAGACCAAAGTGACATTCACCCCGACCAACTCCTTGAAGCTCTTTTTCTCCACCGTCGGAAGCCAACAGCTCCAGGGGGCTTATGATCCCGGCTGGAGGATAGCCCTGAGCCACCTTGAGATTAACTCAAACAAGAGCAGGCAGTATGTCGGAGGGATAAACTACCTCTTCTCCTCCAAGACATACTTGGAGCTCAGGGGAAGCCTTTACAAGCTCAACACCCACATGGACACCTATGAGGATATGGATATGGATGGTATAGATGACTTCGCCGACAGGGACAACGACGGCTATCCGGAGGTTGACCCGAAGGCGCTCGCCCTCATAGGAAAGTATGTGGACCCATCCCTGATAAAGGAGTGGGATCCTGATTCCCAGTGGGTTGAGCTGAACATGTATTGGTGGGAATCCCAGATGACCGGGCTTCACCCCTCGCTGGCTGTGGGGCGCTACAACTCCGACTACATCGTCTGCGTGGTAACCAGCGCTGATTCGGCTCACTCGGACTGGGTCGGCGACACCATGACCTTTGATGTGTCTGATCCGGTCTTAGACAGCATAACCGTTGATACCCTCCAAAGGATAGGCAACATATACACCCCGAACATGTATACCTGGAGCCGGCAGGTCTATTTCAACGCTGATTATACCACATGGAACTTCAGGTCCGACCTGGTTTCCCAGGACTTCGCTAACTTGAAGGGCCACGAGATGAAAATGGGGTTTGAGTTCGTCAGGCACCATATTGACCGCCACTCCATGGACTACGCTTCGGGCGGCAACATATACACGGATGAGGTCAACGCCAAGCCCTACAAGATGGCCCTCTATGCCAGGGACAAAATGGAATTCCAGGGCATGATAGCCAATGTGGGGTTCAGGTTTGACTACTTTAATCCCAACGCCTGGATTCCGAAGGACCCCTGGCACCCCGTAAAGAGCACCCAGACCATATCCGCTTCGGACTCGGTCTGGGTCAATAACCCTGAGGTGAGGGACACATATCTCCTCTTGGCGCCTGAGCGCGCGCCTTCTCACTGGTACCTAAGCCCGAGGATAGGCATATCCCACCCCATAACCGAGCGGGATGTCCTGCACTTTACCTACGGCCACTACTTCCAGGAGCCTCTGCTCAGATACCTCTACATGAACCAGTATTACATGTGGAACGGCGCTTTCCCGCTTATGGGCAACCCTGCTCTTAAGCCCGAAAAGACCATTTCCTACGAGGCTGGCGTGAAGCACGCCTTCACCGGGGAGATGGTGGTTGACTTCACGGCGTTCTACAAGGATATATCCGACCTGGTTCAGAGCCGCCGCTACAATCTTGACAACGGGCGCAACTACACCACCTTCATCAACCAGGACTTCGCTTCCATAAGGGGCTTTGAGGTCCAGTTCTCAAAACTGCCCGGAGGGTTCCTCCCATACTTCTCGTATGACCTTAACTACACCTTCCAGCTCGCTAGGGGTTCCTTCTCTTCGCCGTTCACTTCATACTCATACGCCTGGGCCCGTTTGCCCCTCTCCTACTCCGAGGAGCACTACCTTAACTGGGACGAGCGCCACAGTCTGAGCATGGTCTTCACATGGGCTGTTCCCCTAGGAGCCAACATGTTCACCTCTGGCTACGGCGCCTCAGCCATTTATACATACGGAAGCGGAACCCCCTGGTCACCACCCATAAGGGACATCAGGGACGCGCTTGAAAAGATGAACACCCTGAGGCTCACCCCTCACTCCGACTGGGACATGAGGCTTTACAAGGACTTCGGGATCAAGAACCTGGACGCCCGTCTTTTCGCGGACATCTACAACATCTGGAACCAGCACTACATAACGGGCTTTAACGACTCCCAGTATTACTACTACTTCGGCGACCCGGAGGGAGAGGTTAGGGACCCAACGGTCTACAACGCCCGCAGGGTAACGAGGGTGGGCATCCAGTTCTTCTGGAAGCCGTAAATAAGGAGGTTTTCCATGAAAAAGGCTTTGATAGCTTTTCTGCTGATTGCGGGAATAGCAGGAGCCAGGACCGCCGGCCAGCTTGACGGAGGTTATGTCCCCTTCTGCAAGGCCTGCATAAACGCGGCCTCGTATGTCATGGACAAAGGTGACCTCTGGAACTCCGTTTGGAACCGAGGAGAACACGGCGACGCGCCCAACGAGGATAAAGCCTCTTACTCCTGGCCTGGTTCCGCTCCTGGGGTTAACGCCTATTACCTGTGGCAAGGCAAGTTCTGGTTTGGAACCGATGATCCGGACACCTTCGTCACTCAGACCGAATACGGGGAGTGGGAGTGGTGCCCATCAACAGAAAACACGGTTGGAGGCTTTTATTTCGTGGGCCCGGGAAAATCCGCTCTGGATGTGGTGGCCATATACCACGACTTCTTTGACAACGCGAACAACGCCAACGGCCGGCACCTTGGCGTGAAGGTCATAGAGCGGGCCCTTTCCTGGCCGCACAAGCCATACAGTGACCTCTTTGCATACGAGTGCATGATAACCTACGACGCGAGCCAAAACGACGCTGGGGCTCCGGACCCGCTGAAGGATGCCTATGTCGCCTGGGTTTATGACGCTGATGTTTGCGGGGCTGACCCCACTGACCCCCACATAGACGATCTAGTTGCTTTTGACGGCTACACCTTCGGCGAGTGGGATAACCTCAGCTACAACCCATCGGAGCAGGACTCTTTCTGCATCCTTTCCGATACCACCCTGGTGGGGCCCGACGGTATACCCGACGGCTACATCATCTGGGGAGACGAGGAGGCGGAGAAAGAGATAACGAAGGCTTGGGCCGACGCGCACAACGGCGGTGTTATGCCAGACTCCACGGCATACACGAGGCCTGACGGCACCACCTGTTATTACTATTACCTCCTGCCGAGGAACCTTTCCTACATATGGGATTCCGAGAATCCGGCTGACCCCAACCCGGATGTTGGCGAGGGCGGCGCATGCGCCGGCTACATAGGCATGGCCGCTATTTATACCAGCCCAACCCCAACCGACAGCACTGACCCCTCGGACCCCAGCTTCAGGATAACGAGGGCGTTCGCGCACCAGTGGTGGAACTGGGAATCCGACCCGCCAACCGATGAGTCCCGCTACCAGTATCTCAGCGGCCACCACAACGCTACCGGAGGCTACAGGTTCGCGCCGATGCCCTACGACCTGGGAGCGAAGGAGTTTGACTACAGGTTCGTGAACTCATACGGCCCCTTCAGCATCCCAAGCGGTGATACCATATCTATCGTCTGGATAGGCGCGGTTGGAATGGGGCTTTCCGGCGGAAACGACAACTATTGGCGCGGAGGGGAGTGGATGCCTGGGCTGAGAAACCTCGTGGACAAAGGCCTCATCGCCTACTACACGGGCAGTGGCTATGACCCTGCTCACCCATCCGGACCCAACGAGTCCCCGCACTGGCGCATACCAGTGCCGCCGGTCTCACCTTTCCTCTCTTATACGGCGAACCCCGATGGCATAAAGCTCGTCTGGGACAGGAGGGCGGAGATAACCCCTGACCCGGTCTCCGGCAAGCTTGATTTTGCTGGATACGCTGTCTACAGAGCAATTTACTCGCCCCAGTTCAAGGAACCTCCCCTCGCGGTGTTCTTCAGGCCCGGCATACCGGACAGCATCAAGGAGGAGATAAAGAACGATATCTGGCCGAACACAAAGGACCAGATAACCTTCTACTCGGACACCACGCCCCATCAGTTCACGGACTACGCTTCTGACCCGAAGGGCCCGAAGCCGGGCTTCCCTTACTACTACGCTGTCACAGCATTTGACTGGGATGAGGAAAAGCTCGTAAGCCTGGAAAGCGCGAAGGACAACTACCTCAAGTCATCCGATGGCGCTCCAGTGCCCACAAACATGATCACGCAATCCTCAGGCGACGACTGGAAGGACAAGGTAAGGGTTGTCCCCAACCCGTTCCTCGGTTCCGCTGTCTGGACAGCAACAGAGGTTGTCCAGAAGGTTGAGTTCCAGTACCTCCCGCCATCCTGCCGCATAGATATCTACACCATGTCAGGAGACTGGGTCCAGACCCTTGAGCACAGGTCAGGCGTGGATGAGGGCGGCGTCGGTTCGGGAACCGAGTCATGGGACCTCTTAACCAGGAACGGCCAAAGGGTTGTCTCGGGCGTCTACTTCTACAAGATAACCATACCCAATGGCGACTACATGATGGGTAAGATGATGATCCTGAGGTAAAGGAGGACACACACATGAAAAGGGTAATCTCAGCAGTTCTTATGCTTTCAGGGGTCCTCGCGGCGCAGCAGTTCGCGAAGGTAGCCCAGGCGGGCGCAAAATTTCTCTCCATACCTTTATCGCCCAGAGCGGTTGGCATGGGAGAAACCTTCGTCTCGGTCGCAAATGACCCCTATACGGTCTTCGTCAATCCCGCTGGCATTGCAAATGTGAAGACCAAGGCCGTTGCCACAACAATGCTTCCCTATTGGGTTGACACCTATGTTGGCGGCCTGGCCTTCGTGTCTCCGGGAAAGGCTGGCAACTACGGGGTTTTCCTCGGGGGGCTTATGTCAACGGGATTCAAGGAATACAAGCTGGAGGAAAACGGCGATATCACTGAGGGATCAACCTTCTCCTATACCGCTATGCAGATGGGCGTTTCCTATGCCCAGTATTTCACCGACAGGTTCTCCGCGGGCCTTAACCTGAAAGGCGTCTATGAGGGCTACGGACCGTATGCCTCCGCTTGGAGCTTCGCTGTTGATGTTGGCACCTACTACAAAACCGGCTTCCGCGACCTGACCATAGCCATGTCCATGCAGAACTTCGGCCCTGACCTCAAGCCATCGGGCACTTACATACGCTGGACATACGAGCAGGGCGCAGTGAAGGGCGACTCCTCAGCGGAGTTCAGCACCTATCCCCTGCCGCTTGTGTTCAGCGCTGGCATGTCAATGAGCCTGTGGAAGACCGAGTATCAGGGCCTTCTGTTGGCCGCGGAGATAACCCACCCCAACGACAATGTTGAGTCCTACGCCATAGGCATGGAGTATAACCTCTTCAACATGCTCTACCTGAGGGCCGGAAACAAGTTCATGTTCCAGGAGACAGAGAACGCGCCCCTGTTCGGAGGGTTCTCCGGAGGGATGGGCATCTCGTTCTTCAGGGGACAGGTTGACTACTCGTTCTCCGATATGGGTAGCCTGCCAGACCTGCACAGGATAGGGCTTTCCTTCAGCTTCTAAGGAGGTAAGACATGAAAAGGCTAATAACCCTTCTCCTTTCGGTCGCTGGTTTCGCGACCGCGGAGTATAATGTGGGGGATAGGATCCCGGTGGTCCTGGATCACTTCGGCATAATCTTTGAACGGGACACCGTGATTGATACCGCGACTATCCTCTACAAGGGCGCGGACTGCTATGTGGCCGCTTGCTACATCAACAGATATGTGAACAAGAAGACCGGCCTCATAGACAGCACCAACACCGTAGCAGACACCGCTTTCGTGGATTCGGTCGCGCAGGTTGTATACGAGGATTTCCAGACCAACGGCGGCAAGAGCAAGCTCCTGAGCGTGATGGGCGTAGAACCCTCTGACCTCGTAGATGTTGACGGGGACCCCAGGGTATTCATCATCCTCGCGCCTGTCTATCCGGGGAAAAAGGGCGCCGCGGACAACTACAACTCCGATCCTGGGCTTTACCCATTCTTCGGCTACTTTGACCCCTTCAACGAGGACACAACCGACACGACCGGGCTCTCCAACAAGAAGGAGATGCTAGTCCTGGATGTAAGCCCTGGCGGCGTCCCCGCTTCGGGCTATCCCGCGCTCCTGGCCTACCTCTACTCCAGGTATGTAATGTGGTCCCTCGATCCCAAGGAGGAGCTCATTTCCATAACCGGCCTCGCTATGTATAACGCATTCAAGGCCGGATACGATGTCAAGGAGGGTTTCGTCGCCGGAAGATGCTACGGAGGGCTTGATGACAACACCAACAGATCTCTCTACAGCTACACCTACTACTACACCAACTCTCCCGTAGCGAGGGAGCAGGATAAGGAGAGGTCATTGCTTTGGTTCCTCTGGCTAGACGAGAAGCTGGGCGATGACTTCATAAAGGAGCTGGCTTTCAACAAGGACTACCTCGCTCGCTATCAGATAACCGAGAAGCTCTCCTCCCAACTCGGCCTGAACATGCCCGATGCCTTTACCCAGTTTGCGCTCACATGCGCGTTGAACCACTACAATGTGTCCGGATACACCTTCTCATCCCTGCCAGGCTACCAGATCTTCACTGGCTCAAAGGCTGTTTCCTCGCCTCAGCGGATAAAGGAAAACGGTCAGGTAATCTATGTGCCTTTCAAGAAAGCTGGCTCGCAGGCCATGGACATCTACTTCAAGGGACAGGAAGGAAACAAGATGGTCATATCGGGCGATACGGTCCCCGGATTCAGGGTTTTCGTCTTTGACACCACAACCAAGGACCTCACTGACTACACGGACCAGCTGGACACCATCAACAGGGTCATACTTCCGCAGATCTCCGGAAAGCACAACATATATGTTATCAACATCAACACCTCCACCTATTACTTCTGGATAGGCCCTGGGGCCGGTGAACCAGCGCCCGAGCTCATCGGCATGTATTCCATCCAGAACCCCGCTTTCCTGAAGGTGGCGGACATATACCTCGCATCAAAACACATCCTTTACTCGGATGCCTCACCCGCTGACACAACCCCCAAGATAGTCCTGGAGCCGGCTGACCCCAGCTACAACTCAGCGATATACAAGCTTTCCACCTTCCTCACAAACGACACTGCTTACCACGGATCGGTCATGAAGCGCCTGTATACGACAGGCGTTTCTATTGAACTTAAAGACCAGTTCGGGAATGTCTTTTCGGGCGATGTCTATGTGAAGCTCTACAGGGCCATGAACAAGCTGGGCATAGATGTATCCAACCCAATGGAGGATACCCTCGGCCTCGTCCACATATACGGCGCTGGAACATACAGCTTGATAGGCGGAAATGTGATACTGGATATACCGCAAGGCTCAATGGCTAACGGCACCCTTCTTCTCGTTGACAAGGCTGATGCCAAGCTCGCCCTTGCCGACGGCTCAGAGGGCACTGTGTTCCAGATTGGCGCTAGCTCAATACCCGTGATGAGGCCATTCACCGTCTGGCTGGCGACCGATGGCCTCAGGGGCCTCTATTACAAGAACGGGGACAGATGGGAACCCATCCAAGCATACATGAGCCCCGACAACACCTATCTGGTAGCAACCCTGAGCAAAACGGGGACCTATCTCCTGGGCAGGCCGAGCGCGCCGGAGCTTACGGTTCCCGAGCTCTGGGCCCCGACAGCCATCCGCGAGGGGGAGGCCAAGGTCTTCCTCTCCTTGCCTTCGGCAAGCAGTGTTTCCTGGAGCGTATACGATGTCTCCGGAAAGCGGATTGCTCAGCCATACGAGGGAACCCTTGACCAGGGAAGCTATGTCCTTACCTGGAACACATCTGGCACCCCCTCCGGCATCTACTTCTACCGGATAATGGTCAACGAGGAAACCCACCTGAGGAAGGTGGCCTTCATAGGGAGGTAACGAATGAAAAGGATAACCCTTCTTCTGCCCATAGCCGCGATGGCGGGGCTGTTCTTCGGGTGCGGCGAAGCTCCGGTCCCGAACGAGCCCGCGCAAATAGAGGAGCTCCTTGACACAGCCTGGGCACGCTACAGGGCCGGGAACTACGAGTCTTCGCTAGCCACATTTGACTCGGTGGTCGTGGTGGACGCTTTCAACTCGGAAGCCAGGCTCGGCCAGGGTTTCTCGGCCTCCCAGCTCGCCAGCTATTCGGACGCTCACGGGGCCCTCGCGCTCATCAGCATCCTTGAGGCCTCCACAATAGTGAAGGACACCCTGGGCGCCGTGAACCTTACCGATGTCAATTGGGTGGACTCAGGCTATGTGGACACGAGCTGGTATGGCGCTTCCAAGATATGGATCTTCAACCTGCCTCCAAACACCCTGCTCTCGTTGTTCAGCTTTAGCGTGGACTACAAGGAGGCGAATATCATAGGTGTTAAGGATACGAAGATCTACATCAAGCAGGACCTGCCGATAGCCTCTACTCCTGACACGGCCGTGCTCAGCTACTCCTACGCCTACTTCCACCCTGAGAACCTGCCCGAGGTTCTCTGGTATGGATTTGCCGGCGAGGCTCTGACATATCTCGCGGAGCGCGGAAACTTCCCAAGGGGAATCTGCTACGGGCTTGCGGCCTACCTTGGGAACGCGAACCTGGTTGATCCGGTTCCGGAGAGGGTGAAGACCAGCCTTCAGCTTGACAACACCAAGCTCGCTTATATCCTCGCTTATCTTTATTACAGGCAGGGTTGGTATGCGAACGCGGTTGACATGCTGAACCAAGTGGATCCGACCTTCCCATACTCCGGCTGGACCTTCACCAACCGAACCGATTTCACCTGGTGCTTTGACCCGGATAACACCCCCTTGATCTTGAACAAGATAGAGGGCGGACTTTAAAATATGCGCACATAACCTTTAGGAGGTAAAGACATGAGGTATACAGCCATAGCTCTAGCGTTGGGAGGACTGTGGGCCGCCAACGCCAACATCCATCCAAAGGCCCTGAGGCTCATCGTGGACGAGGGTAATTATACCCCCGCGCAGACCGAACCCGGACACATAGCCCGCACAACCTCGCTTCCCCCAGCCCTGATCACGGACTCATCCAGGAACCAGTTCACCATACTCTATCCCTCGCCCGAACCCATCGCCGTAAAGTGGGTGAACGGAAATGAGTATGTGGCCTTCGTCCACAGGATGTGGGACCCCGCTTCAACAGGCTACCTGAAGATGCACTGGACATACGATGGAATGGCGGGTTCCCCCACCTGGGACTACTACGAGAAGTTTGATGTGGACGCTGGCCTTTATCAGGCTGGAAGCCGTTATCCGTGCGCTCACTGGTCCCCGAACGCTGTGCCAGAGTGGCCGATAGCTACATTCCCCGGCCTGGTTTCCGGCCCAGCGTGGGGCTACCTGTGCGCCGCGACGGTTGACAAGGCCAACGGTGCCTACGGCGTAGCTGGCGATAACATAGGAGTTTCATCCGCGGAAGGCAGGGTCCTTCAGGACGGCAAGGTAATCGTTGGAGCCAACGACGGAACCCCTGATATCTGGCTCGCGGTCTACGACCCCGTGAACGGGCTTTGGGCTTCTGATCCCCAGATATACATCACTGGCCACATCCTGAACTCCATCATGTTTGACCCCTACTCCAACACCATATACCTCGGCACCCTGAACTACACCTCCGCTGAGCTTGAGTATTTCACGGCAACCTGGGACGGAACCAACCTGAATGTCAACCCCAGCGGCACAGTGGTTGACATACCGGTTGATCCGGGGGCAACCTACATCTGGCGCCCTGATTGGACCCTGAACTATCCCAATGGCGGCACAACCCCAAGGCCTTCAGTCCAGGTTGCGGCCTCCGCGGCCTCTGACGCCGAGTTCGCCAAATACATCTACTACGGCGACGGAGTGAATCAGGTTATCCTCCCCACGGTTTACTCATACAGCGACACCCTGCAGAACATCATTCCCGAAAGCCACCAGATAGCCTCTGAGCCGAACACGGGCCACCTCGTCTCCATGTGGTCACAGGTCAACGAGTGGCGCACGGATCAGACATACGGTTGGGCCAACTACGACATCTACTACAGCGTCTCCACGGACAACGGAGCGACATGGTCAACTCCAGTGAACCTCTCCGAGGAGAACCCGAAAAAGGCCCACTTCTGCCCCAAGATACCCGAGCACTACTGGAACGGAAGGATCTGGCTCGCGTATGGCCTTGAGATACACGACAACACCGATGCCTGGTGGGATGCCGAGACAAGCCAGAACCCGCCCCTCCACGGCATGCCTTTCTATCTCTACTTGACCGTCCTTTCCAACATCGGGGTCTCCGAGAACTCCCATCCGGCCCAGACCTTCTCCTACAGGATGGTTGGCAAGAACCTCGTTCTCAGCGGGCTTCCGACAAATGTGAAGGCCAACGCTACTGTCTACGATGTCGTCGGCCGTGAGATGAAATCCGCAGAGGGCACCGGCTCTATCAGGATAGACATGTCCGGCCTCTCAGCAGGCACATACCTCTTTAAGGTGGATGCCGGCAAGTTCACCACAACCGGCAAGGTTGTCGTGACCAGGTAAAGGAAAACCTCAGAAAAAACCAGGGGGCCCGCGCGGGCCCCCTTTTTATTTCAGGAATCCCTTTATGTATTCAGCGAGATCCGCGATACCCTGGCCCGTTCTCGCGGAAACAGCGAAAAATCTGAGATAGGGGTTTAACGAAAGCGCCTCGTTCTTAACCCGTTCCAGGTCAAATTCCATGTATGGAAGGAGGTCTGCCTTGTTGACGATGAAAACCGACGCCTCTCGGAAGGCGCGGGGATACTTGGCCGGCTTGTCATCCCCCTCAGGGACGGAGAGGATAACCCAGCGCTGGTGCGCTCCGAGCCGGAAAGCCGCTGGGCAGACGAGGTTCCCGACATTCTCAATGAAAAGGATCTTCACATTATCCAGGGGAAGGTGGTGAAAAGCGGCGTGGACAAGACGAGCGTCAAGGTGGCAAGCGCCGCCAGTGGTCAGCTGGAAGGCGGGTATCCCCCTCGCCTTTATGCGCTCCGCGTCGCGGGCTGTCTCTATATCTCCCTCTATTACAGCCATACCAACGCCGGCGAGGTGGTCCGAAAGCGCCTCTATGAGGGATGTTTTTCCGGAGCCGGGAGCTGATATGAGCTCAACCGAGAATACCCCGTGCTCGTCAAGGTGCTCTCGGTTGTGGGCCGCGTATCTCAGGTTCTCCTTAAGAATGTCCTCCCCTACCTCAACCACCCTGTTCCCCTCTTCGCATCCGCATTCCTCGCACATATCATACCTCCATTTCAATCCTATCAAGGCTCAGCTCGTCCCCGGCAACGAGCCTTGTCTTGCCGGAGCCGCAGGCCGGACAGATAAAGATGTATTCGGCCGGTTCAAAATCCTGGCCGCAGGCCTCGCAGTGAGCCAGGGGCTTCACTTTGTCTATGACCAGCGATGCCCTTCTGGTGAGGTTCCTCTCTGGAGCCAGTATCTCAAAAGCGTGCTCAAGGAGCTCGGGAACAACGCCCGAAATCTCCCCCACCCTCACCCTGACCAGGACGACCTGCTTGGCGCCGTGTTTCCTCGCGGTCTCCTCCACAAGGTCTAAAAGGCTATCGCAAACAGTCACCTCGTGCATCTCAGGATCTCCAGGACCTTTTCAGCGGCCAGGGGCACAGCCGCCTTGACATCCGGATGCATATCCCCGCCTATCGTGTAGGGGTCAGATACCTCTATTCCAACAACTTTTATGCTTTTGGGAAGCCTCAAACCGAGCCTAGCGCCTATAGTGAGCGCGTCCGAGAGGGAAATGTAATGGGGCGAGGGGCCCAAAGGCGGCTTTTCCGAAGGCGCCATATCAAATACCCTTATACGGCCCGGGACAGCATCCTGCGGCGTGAAAGCGTCAACAATGATGGCGTGCTCATATCCGTCAAGGTAGTCCAAGAGATAAAGTCCGGATACCGAGGTCATCCGGAGGTCGGCGAGTCCGTCAAGTCTCTCCTTAAGTGCCTCAGCAACCCTTATGCCGACAGCGTCATCGGCCATGATGTCGTTTCCGAGGCAAAGGACAAGGGTCTTCAAGGTTGATTATTATAAAGCTAGTAGCGGCCGGGGTTATAATGCTTCTCTGTCTGGTAGTGGCATTGACCGCGTAGGCTTTCGTTATAATCTAAGAGTGAACCCTGGCGAGAAAAGGGCGATCATCTTCGCGCTTGGCTCGTTTTTCCTCGGAATACTGCTTATTTTTGCGGGGAGGTTTGCCCTGCACTCAAGCCCACTGAGCCCGGAGAGGTTCCCGAAAACGGAGGAAACCTACATAAAGAGGATCAACCTGAATGCCGCGACGGCCGAGGAGCTGGAGCTCCTCCCTGGTATAGGGCCAAAGACGGCTGAAAGGATAATTGAGCTAAGGGAGTCCAAAGGCAAATTCACGCGGATAGAGGAGCTTCTTGAAATAAAGGGAATGAGCGAGAAAAAGCTTGAGGCCATAAGGCCCTTCATTGAAATAAGGTAGGGCACAGGGGCCTTATTTGAGGCCTCGTTGCCGCAAAACATTGCCTTGGCTTATAATTTATCCTTGCGGGGCGTAGCGCAGATTGGTAGCGCGCATGGTTCGGGACCATGAGGCCCCCGGTTCAAGTCCGGGCGCCCCGATTTAAATAACGCGTGCGAGGAGTTACCCCCCCTTGACAAAGGCCTTGATCGTCCGTGGCAAATCGGTTATAATATTCGCCCTAGTTGAGGGTGTAGCTCTTTGACAAAAAGGTAGTGTGTTTCCGGTGGGACAAATAACCCTTGCCAATACTTTCCTATGGAGGGTTTGATCCTGGCTCAGGGTTAACGCTGACAGCGTGCCTTAGCCATGCAAGTCGTGCGAAGCAGTCCCTTCGGGGGCTGACTGAGCGGCGGACGGCGGAGTAACACGTGGCTAACCTGCCTTCAGGACGGGGACAACCCGGAGAAATCCGGGCTAATCCCCGATGTGGTGGTTTCGGGGCATCCCGGAGCCATTAAAGCGGGCGCAAGCTCGCGCCTGGAGAGGGGGCCGCGGCCTATCAGCTAGTTGGTGAGGTAACGGCTCACCAAGGCTATGACGGGTAACCGGCGTGAGAGCGCGACCGGTCCGAGGGGCACTGAGACACGGGCCCCACCCCTACGGGGGGCAGCAGGCTGGAAATTTGGGCAATGGGCGAAAGCCTGACCCAGCGACGCTGTGTGCGGGATGAAGCTCTTCGGAGTGTAAACCGCTTTTGGGGAGGGCGATGGGGCCGGCGGCTAATACCCGTCGGCCTTGACGGTACTCCCAGAATAAGCCTCGGCTAACTCCGTGCCAGCAGCCGCGGTAATACGGAGGAGGCAAGCGTTACCCGGATTCACTGGGCTTAAAGGGGGCGTAGGCGGTCCTTCAAGTCCGTGCGTGTAATTCCAGGGCTCAACCCTGGAACTGCGCCGGATACTGCTGGACTAGAGGGCGAGCGGGGAGAGCGGAACTCCCGGTGTAGCGGTGGAATGCGCAGATATCGGGGGGAACACCAGTGGCGAAGGCGGCTCTCTAGCTCGTTCCTGACGCTGAGGCCCGAAAGCCAGGGGAGCGAAGGGGATTAGATACCCCCGTAGTCCTGGCCCTAAACGATGCACGCTAGGTGTCGGGTCCCTTGAGGACTCGGTGCCGTAGGGAAACCGTTAAGCGTGCCGCCTGGGGAGTACGCTCGCAAGGGTGAAACTCAAAGGAATTGACGGGGGCCTGCACAAGCGGCGGAGCGCGTGGTTCAATTCGATGCTCACCGAAGAACCTCACCTGGGCTTGACATGCTGGTGGTACCCCGGGCGAAAGCCTGGGGGACCTTCGGGAGCCAGCACAGGTGTTGCATGGCTGTCGTCAGCTCGTGTCGTGAGATGTTGGGTTAAGTCCCGCAACGAGCGCAACCCCTGCCATTAGTTGCTATTGGCGATCATGTATCGTCAAGCACTCTAATGGGACTGCCGGCGATGAGCCGGAGGAAGGCGGGGATGACGTCATGTCCGTGTGGCCTTTATGTCCAGGGCTACACACGCGCTACAATGGCCGGCACAATGGGCCGCAATACCGCGAGGTGGAGCTGAATCCCCAAAACCGGCCTCAGTTCGGATTGCAGGCTGCAACCCGCCTGCATGAAGATGGAGTCGCTAGTAATCACCCATCAGCTATGGGGTGGTGAATACGTTCCCAGGCCTTGTACACACCGCCCGTCAAACCATGGAAGCTGGGAGCACCTGAAGGCGCACGAGAGTGCGCTCAAGGTGAGCTCGGTGACTGGGGTTAAGTCGAAACAAGGTAGCCGTACGGGAACGTGCGGCTGGATCACCTCCTTTTACACGGAGAAAGGGAGCCTCCGCGAGTCGGAGGAACCCAAACCCCATCGGAAACACACCCTTTTAAAACCGGGCCTTTTGGGCCCGGTTTTTTTATTTCTTTTTTTCCTCCACCCTCGCGTAAACAGCCGCTATTGCCCTGAAGACAATAGGCTCTCTGAGCACAGGCTCGCCGCTCCTGTAGACCTGCAATTCAAACTCGCCCACAGCGTTTTCATCAGGGGCCTTGACCTGCCAGAGGGGCTTCTGGGTCTCCTCTCGTCCGAGCGAAATGTCACGGAAGGGCCCGTCAATAACCGTGAACCCCTTTGAGCGAGGCCTAAGGACGCACTGGAACTCGCCGTGGCCAGAGAGCGTTACCTCTACGGGAAAAACGGCCCCTGTGGATACCACCAGGGGATACCTTATTCCCTTAACCTCAAGTATGGCGTCATCCCTTATCTCCAGCGAGAGGGTCATCCTTGCCCTTCTCACCAGGGGAAGGTCCATGTCGCAGACAAATGGCTTTGAGATATAGAATACCTCCTCTCCGCTCTCCTCAAACTCGGAAAGGAACTCGTCAGCGGAGGAATAGCGGTTTTTGGGGTCAGTGGCCATGGCCTTTTCCACTATCCTGGCGAGCTCTTCGGGGACCTCAGGAGCTAGTTCCCTTATAGGGGTGAACCTGCCCAAGAATTTCATTGAGTAGACGCTCCTTATATCCCCCTTAAAGGGCGGCTGGCCCGTGAGCATCTCATACATTACCGCGCCGAGGGCATAAATGTCTGCCCTGGCGTCTATTGCCTTTGGGTTCCTTATGTGTTCCGGCGCGAGATAAATGGGGCTCGGCAAAAGTTGGGTTATCTTCAGCTTCTGGACAGCCTCCCTCGCTACCTCGCCTATGCCGAAATCCGTGAGAACCGCAACGCCATCCTCCTTGAACACGATGTTCTGCGGCTTTATGTCCCTGTGGAGGATGCCGTTGGAGTGGGCGAACCTGAGAGCCTGCAGTATCTGGGATGTTACCCTTACAGCATCCTCCGGCGTGAGCTTCTTCCCGTCGGTTAACATATCCTTGAGGCTAAGTTGGTAATAATCCATCACATAGTATATCCAGCGGCCATCCTTGTCCAGATCAAGCACCCAGGCCACATTCGGATGAGCCTCAAGGGCCGCGATCGCCTCAACCTCGGAGACAAACCTGCGCAAGAGCTCGCGATCGGCCGCAATGTGCGGGGAGAGAACCTTTACGACAACATCCTTGGAAAGCGCCTTATGATGAGCGAGATAGACCTCGGTTATCGTCCCTTTGCCGAGCAGCTTCTTTATCTCGTATTTGTTTGAGAGGCTACAGCCGGGTTCCAGTGGCAATTCTCTTTACCTCCCGAGAAGGAGCCAGATTATAAGGGCTACTAAACCGAGGATGAGGAGGATTATGACGATGAGCAATATGATACCAGCCCAGGGTTTCCTTCCTTCTGAGGGAACGCTCCAATCCGCCTCGTAATCGTCGTCAGCAACCGGGATGAACTGGGTTATGGTGAGGTCCATGTCCTCCTGGGGCTCGTAGGTCTCAGGTTCTGGCTCAATCTCAAGCTCATCGGTCTTCTTCACGATGGGAACCTGAACGGGCGGCTCCACCTCTATCCAACCGGGAGGGTTAACTATGCCGAGGGAGGAAAGAACTCTGAAGAGGTCGTAGGCGCTTTGGTATCTGTCAGAGGGCAGTTTTGAAAGTGCTTTGAGAATGACCTTCTCCAGGCTTCCGGGTATATTAACGCCCAGGGAGGAGGGCGGAGGGGGCGGGTCCTTGATTATCTTGAGTTGAAGGTTCAGTATGCTCTCATCCTTGAAAGGGACCCTGCCGGTGAGCATCTCGTAAAGGACAACCCCAACGGAGTAGATATCGGAGCGCACATCAGCCCTTCCCCTCAGTTGCTCAGGCGACATGTAGTCAGGGGTCCCAGGAGTGACTGTGGATTTTTGCTGGCGCACGGCCTCGCCCAGGACAGCGATGCCAAAATCAAAAAGATATACCTTTCCGTCCTCCGTGCAGAGTAGGTTGGAGGGCTTAATGTCCCTGTGGATGACGCCTTTGTTGTGCGCGTATGAGAGCGCTGATAGGAGTTGGTAGATGTAGAGAAGGGCCTCGGGAGGGGAGAGCCGGCCCCTTTCCTTCAGTATTTTGTCCAGGGTTACCCCTGGGATGAACTGCATGACGATGAAGAGAAGCCCGTTCTCGTTACCGAAATCAAATACCTTAACTATGTTCGGGTGATCCAGCTGAGCGGAGGTCTCAGCTTCACGGAGAAACAGCTTTACGAAGGCAGGGTCATCGGAGAACTGTCTTGGCAGGACCTTTATGGCAACCGGCTTTTTCAGGAAAGCGTGCTCCGCCCTGTAGACAACGGCCATGCCTCCGCTGGAGAGCCTCTCCAGGATCCTGTATTTTCCAGCAAATATTCGCTCAGTCTCCTTCATTTCACGAATATCCTATCCAGAGAATAAACCAGTCTGGTGATGAAATTGCCGCCCGGATCCTCAACGCTAACTATTACTCCGGTTATGTTATCGTCGCCACCCCGTTCGTTTGCCTTTGCTATTAGCTCCTCCATGGCGGCCCGCGGGGAATTCTCCGAAAGGATTGATTTCAGCTCCTCGTCTGTGAAGTGGCTGTAAAGCCCGTCCGATGCCAGGAGAAAGATATCACCCTTCTTTACCCAGCCCGTGTAGAAGCTCGGCTTCGGGTTTGGCCTGGAACCGAGCGCCTTCGTCAGTATGTTCCTGGATTTGTGCGTTCTGGCCTGCTCGGGGGTAAGATAACCCTGCTTGACGAATATCTGAGCCTGGGTATCGTCGGTCGTCAACTGCTTCAGCGCATTGCCCCTCAGAAGGTAGACCCTGGTATCGCCCACATGAACGATGTAGTATCTGCCTCCCTTCAGCAGGAGAACCGAGAGGGTGGTCATTGCGCCCTGGGTTGCGGGCTTTGAGTGTGAGAGCTGATATACATATAAGGCCGCTGTCCTGTAGGCCCTGAGAAGCGTCCTCTCCAGCGAGGAATTCGCCGCTGACTGTTCCCTTAGAAACCTGGAGAATATCTCTATGGCGCCGCGGCTGGCCGCGTCCCCAGCCTTTCTGCCGCCAAGTCCGTCGGCTACTATGAAAAGACCGAGGTTGGTATCAACCAGAAAAGCGTCCTCGTTCCTGGCTCTTACCTTTCCTATGTCAGATGAACCGTAGGCCTTACCCTTCATCTCACCCTCCTCCTCGCCAAAGGGTTTGTGGGCTCAATCCTTGCTATCCGGCGCCAAATATCCGCGGCCTCGGCGGTGCGGCCAGCCCTCTCGGATTCCAGGGCCGCTACCTCCATCTCCGCTATGGTCTTATAATATAAGGCCGCCGGATCATCGGGCCTTGATGATAGTATCTTCTGGGCCAGCTCAAGGGTGGCCTCGGGATCGGCATCGCGGTAGTGCTTCTTGCGAAGCTGGTCAAAAAGTGCCGCGTCGCCCGAGGGGGATTTCTCTTTGGCTTCAGCAAGCGCCTTTAGGCAGGAATCCTTGAGGGAAACGAGCCTTTGGTCCCAAGGAGAGGCCGAAAGGGCCATCTCCGCAAAAACAAGGGCCGAAGCGGGGTCGCGGCTGGAGAGGGAAGACCTCGCCCTCTCCTCGTAGGTCACAGAAAAAAGCCTGGCGGTGGCGTCCTCCTTGAGCTGGAGGGCCTGAGGGTTGTCAGGGGCCTCCGCGAGCGCCGCGTCGGCTTCCCGGAGGGCGGCCCTATAATCCCCGGCCGAGAGGTTTTCCTCAGCGCTCAAGATGTGCGTCCAAAGCCTTTGGTTGAGCGAGGCTATTCTGAGGCCCTCCGCGATCTCGGGGTCCTTGGGGGATCTTTTGGCCGCATCCTCAAGCAATGAAACGGCCTCGGAGTATAGCCTGGCCTTGTCATGGGGTCTCTGAGCCGCTTCTGCCTGAACGAGAAGCATGTGGGCCTTTTCCTTCCTGGCGCTCACGGAATTCCGGGAGACAATAATCCAGGAAACCGTTGCCAAAATAGCGAGAAAAAGCGCGGCACCAACCGTAGCCCAGGCCCAGGGTTTCACCGCGAGGCGTCGGGGCTTTTCCTCCTCAGCTAACCCTTGGGTCTCATAGATAAAAAGCAGTTCGGTCTGCCCAACCCTGATAACATCTCCGTGGACCAGGGTTTTCTTGGGCATCACCCTTCCGTTGATGAGTATAGGGTTCTTTCCCCCGATGTCCTCGGCCACGACCGAGCCGTCCTCAGCCAGGTAGAACCTTATGTGGTGCCTGGAAACGAACCTGTCCGAGAGGGAGAAATCAGCGGAAGGGTCCCTTCCGAGCACAGCCGTTCCGAGTATCTCAAATGTCTTGCCCTTATCGGGCCCCCCGGTAACCTGAAGGCGGGGGATTATCTCAGGGGGAAGCTCAAGGAATTCTGTGGGCGCGGTATCAATCTCATAGGGAAACTCACCGGGCTCGCCCTCTTCGGGAGGCTGATGGGTCCCCTCAAACCTGATAGTGTATGCGCCCACCTTTATCTCGCTGGGCGGCGATATCTGCTTGGGCAAAAGAAGGCGTTGGTCACCGATGTAGACCTTTGAGTTCTCGGCCGGATGAATCATGAACCTGTCCCCGCGCCTCCTAATCACAGCCTCAAGAGGCTGGAGACCGGGCAGTGAGAGCTCAACATCGCTCCCAGCGCCCACGCGTATGGAATCGCCGTTGAGCTCGTGCTCGCTTACGGCCCCATCGGGGAAAATTACAAGAATCCTCATATTCAGGCAGACTGCCACTGGATGAGGGCCTGGGAAAGAAGGCGATTGTATTTCTTCAGGTATGCGAAGAGAAGCCCGAGAGTCCCCTTTTCTTTTGCCAGGACAACATGCAGGTAAAACGATGTGCCGCTGAGCGGCGCTGTGAAGAAGTAAAACTTTGGCGTTATGCCGAGGATTTCCGCATCGGATTCGGGTTCTCCGAGGGCAAGTAGCGCCCTTTCCTGCGCCCTCATAAGCTCAACAGAATAAGCAGAGGTGATGGCTATGTCGTAATCGGGATCGTGCCTTGCTTCGGCGACTGTGAGACCCTCCTCCTTCTCTACCAATGCCGCGGCAACGAAACCCGGCATCTCTTCCTTCATAGCCTCAAGAAGTTCCTTTACCCTTTCCATATCTTAAACCTCCAAAAGAAGTTTTTCCATCTTTACGGCCGACTTCACAAGCTCCACCCGAAGGAGTCCCGGGTTGACCTTTGAATCGGCCAAAAGCGCCACTGTGAATCTCCCGCCCTTGAGTTGGCGCGCCACAAGGTTGGCCTTTTGGCTCGTAAAAAGGGCCTCAGAGAGCTCGCCCTTACCCATCAAGACCGAGGCCTGATTCGCTGAGCCCACGGCCTTGGAGAGAAGCGGGACAACCTCGGCCGTAATATCCCCGAGAAGGACAACCGGCCTGCCGTCTTCTGACCATATGCCCCCTCCAACAACCCCCTCTGTCATGAGAGCCTTTATCTCTGCCTCAAGGGCATTCGCTATCTCCTGCGGTATGAGCTTGGCCTCCTCCTTCAGGCCAAGTGCCTCTGAGAAGCTCCAGGAATCCAAGTCAAAACCCCCTGTTTCCTCTGCGCCGGTAGCCTCGTCCTTGGCCGCAACAGCTGACAGAAGAAGGTTGTCAAGGGTCTTGTTTATGGTCCGGGCCTCTGTTGCAACGCCCCTTCTCAGGCTGAAGCTCCCGCCCTCCATCTCCAGTATGGCGTGAAATGCCTCCTCGCCCGTCAACTTGCCAAGCTCAGCGTGGACAACATTGCCATCGGCAAAGTAGATGCTACCGGATCCCGCCGGACCGGATACCGCGACCGCGGCGGTTGACCTTTCAAGAGAGAGTATCTGAAGGACATCAATCAGCTTGAGGTCACGAACCACGCCCCTAAACCCCTCCTCCCTGGCCTTTGCTATCACGCTAACGAAGGCATCCAGATCAAAAGGTTTCTCTATGTATTCAACCGCGCCGCGCTCAGCGGTTTCCCTCATCAGCTCCTCTGAGCCCCTCGCTGTCATGACAACGGCCTTCAGGTTCGGGTATTTGCGCTTTGCCTCCACTATTAGTTCAAGGCCGCTCATCCCCGGCATCTTGATGTCCGTCACGAGTATGTCCACGGGTTGGGTCTGGAGGGTAGCGAGCGCGGCCTCACCCGAAAGCGCTGTCAAAACATCGTATCCGGCCTTCGTGAGGGTCCTGGAAAGCCCCCAGATTATATCCTCCTCATCGTCAACGAGCAAAACTCTAGGTGCGGCCATAAGCGCCCCCCTTCGCTGGTTTAAGGTAGACTATGAACTCCGTTCCTTTCCCCGGCTCAGATTGAACCTCCACCATCCCACCGTTCTCCTTAACGAGCTGGTAGACCACGAAGAGCCCAAGGCCTGTTCCGCCTTCCTTCGTCGTGTAGAATGGGAAGAAGACCTTCTGGTGAGCCTCCGGCGGAATGCCAGGCCCGTTGTCCCTAACCTTAAGGAATATATAGGGTTTCCCAAGGTCAGGGTTAACGATGGTGCTCTCGCCGGCCTCTATCTCTATAAGGCCGCCGCTCTTTTCCATTGCCTCTATTGCGTTGAGGACAAGGTTCATTATTACCTGCTGCATCTGCGCGGGGTCAGCAGTGACCGTGAGCCCTGGGTTAACGGAGAGGTTTATCTTGATCCCGCTCCTCGTCGCTCGCTCCCGCAAAACCCCGATGACCTCCTCCACAACGGATATAAGGCTGAATGGAACCGGGTGCGGCGCCCTGGGTTTAGCGTAGGAGAGGAGCTTTTTAATCATTCCGTCAATCTTATCTATCTGCTTCATTATACGGGCCGCATATTCCCTTCTCTCAGGGTCAAGCTCTTTGTAGAGAGCCTGAGCCATGACCCTGATGCCAGCGAGAGGGTTCTTTACCTCGTGGGCTATGGAGGCCGCTATTATTCCGAGCGAGGAAAGCCTATCCACCATCGTCATCATTTGGTGCATCTTCTTTATCTCAGATATGTCCTTGAAAAGGATGGTCCAGCCAATCATGCCCGGCTCGTGCTTGAACGGCTTGGCGGACATGGTGTAGACCCTGTCGTCAACCTTTATTTCCTCCTCTGCGCCGGAGGATTTCCTCGCGGCCTCAAGGAGCCTTGGGATAACCGAGAGGTGTGATTGGGCGTAGCGGTTAGCGTAGAGGACGCGGCCTCGCTTGTCCAGGAGGACAACCCCGGTATCAAGGCCCTCAAGTATCTCCTCAGCGAGGTAGGACTTGTGCCGAGGAACTAGGCTAGCCCTGAAGCCTTTCCCGTAGCCCGGAAGCTCAACGGGGATGACCCTGAGGTGGCCGCCTATTACCACACCCTCCTTTGTCAGCAGGGGAACCTTCACCGAAAGAACCCCTCCGGCCCTGAAAGCGGCCGTCAATGCCGAGGAGATAGCCTGGCGGTTCTGCTCCGGGAAAAGGGAAAGGAAGCTCTTCCCCCTTATCTCGGACGCCTCCCAGCCGCATACATCTGCTATCTTTTTGTTGACAAATATTATTGTGAAATCAGGCCCTATCTCAAAGAGCGCCTCCGATGTTATATCCAGAAGATCAACCAGGTCCTCCTTGACGCTCAATTCACTTCACCCCCGCTTTCTGCACTATATCCTTAAGGACCATCTTGGTAATGAGATCAAGGGTCTGGAACACGCCCACGCCGTTCACGGCTATGGATTCCACATACGGGGCGTTCCACTTGTTAAGCTTGGACTCCAGCTCGCTAACTGGCAAGGCATCCGAAGCGTCGCGCTTGTTATACTGCATCACCAAAGGCAAGCGCTCAATGGGATTGTTGTAATCCCTTAGGGTCTGGACCATCTCAACAAGTATCTGGAGGTTTGATTCCATCCTGGAGGCAGAGGAGTCCGCGACATATACAATGCCGTCCGCGCCACGGAGGACAAGGCGCCTTGAAGCCTTGTAGAAGAACTGGCCCGGAACAGTGTAGAGGTGGAAACGAACCTTGAAGCCTCCGGGAAGCTTTATCTCCACAGGCAAGAAGTCAAAGAAAAGGGTTCGCTCGCCCTTTGTGTCAACCGAGACAAGCTCGCCCCTGTGATTGGGATTGAGCTTGTCAAAGATGTATTTCAGATTGGTGGTCTTGCCGGAAAGGGCCGGCCCGTAATAAACTATCTTGCAGTTTATTTCCTTCTTAGCCTGGTCTATGAGCATAGCTCGCGTCCAAAGAAACCTTCATTTCTCGGCTCCCTCTTCTCCTATGAGATCGGTGAAGGAGAAACCCTCCAGGAGCGAAAGGTCAGTGCCGAATATCTCAGACACATCAACCTGAGCGGATATGACCTTTGATATCTCGGCTGCGGCCTTCCTTACCTCAACGAGGATGAGTCCCAAAGGCGCCTCTGACATTACGGATACTGCCAGGACTCCCTCCTGGCCAGCGCCCGCTATGACAACCATCTTGTCCTCACCCTTGATGTATATCTCGCGCAGGGTTCCGCCCTTTATCTCCTCCAAGACATTCTCGCCAAGTCCCAGCAAAGCGGCCGCCATAGCGCCGAAGGATTCCTCGTTCGTGCCCTGCTCCAGGGCTGAGGCCAAGGATATGCCCTCAACATTTATTACGGCCGCGGCCTTGATGTGCGGTGTCTTCCTGATAAGGTTTCTCAGAATGGTTTCTATCTGCGATTCCATACTATACCTCCGTATCTAGATCCAAATAATAAAGGAAAACGCACGGCTTGTCAACCTCCACTATCTTTCTCCTTGGTAATTAGGGAGATGGTAATGCTCCCGGAGTGGGCCGCGGGGTAGACCCCTTCGGCTATGCTCACCTCCTCAACCGTGCCTACCCCGAAGAAAGGCGCGCCGAGGTGTTTGCGCAGGAGGTCCTTCTCCTTTTCGTAGTTCTCGGCCAGAAGGTGTATCCTGATAACGCTTTCGTAGACTATCGCGCCTATCACCTTAGCGCCCCTTGTCCTTATCAGGGCTTCCTTCGCGCCCCGGTCAACTGATTCAAGCATCTCCTCCTCGGAGGCCTCCATGAACCAAACGGTGGAGCCCTCTTCAACTATGGCGTTGGTCCTTAGGCCTCCCTTTTCAAGCGAAAGGGGCAGGAATGCCCTGAATTTGCCGGGGAGATCTGGGTGGGCAACCGCGAGCTGATACCTGGGAAGGACCTCATCGGCGTAGGATGGGTTTGAAAGCTCGTCAACCTTCACCCCCCTTTTGCCCAGTATCTCCCTCAGCGCCCAGTCAACCGGCTGATCGTCCAGCTCCTTTATCAGATTGCCCTTTGCGAGGGTGACCTTTAAGGGACATATGGGGTGGAAGCCGTGGCCAGCGCCCATAACGAGCGGGGTTTTGGAGAATACGGCGAGGGCAATGAGGTGGTCGGAGTAGGTATTCCCCTCCCAGAAAACCGAGACAAAGCTCGGCTCGTTAACCCGGCCCAGTATGCCAGCGGATATAACCTCAAAGTTTCCCGAGAGCCGGGAGAGCTCGGAGAAAAGGGTCTCGCCAACCAAGGGATAAGAATTTGGGGCTATGATGTAGAGAGCGGCGTGCTCGTATCCCTCTTGCTTTGCTTTGGCTTCGGCCTCTGATATAGCGCCAAGCGCCGAAGCCAAGGCCTTGTCAGTTCCGGAGACGAAACCTCCGCCAATCCCCAGAGCAAACCTGTTTTCAGTGAAGGAGAAAGCCGCGACGAGGACACCCCTGCCTGCAACAATATCCTCGTTGAAGATGCCTCCGGGAGCCTCCGCGCCGATGAGCGGAGCAGGCATCACCTGGGCCACCCCGGATAGAACTGACTTGTAGTCGTATTGACCTGCCACGAAGCACATAACGACGCTGGGGTTCTTTCCGCCCAGCTTCTCCTGGGCCTCCCTGGCCGCCTCAACACCCGCGAGGAAAGGCTTCTCGGCGGATGAGTAGCCTGTCCCCAACCACCTTTCAATGCCCTCAACCTCCGCCCTTGTCTTGCGTTCCCTGGCTTCAACTGGGGCTCTTTCTAACCTCTTCCAGAAGCTATCCGAGAGAAAAATACTCTCACCTCCTTTTTGGCCTCAAATGATAAAGTCAACGAGGGGTCGCGCGCAATCCGGGGCCATTAATTAGGGAAGTGAGGACCCTATGCTACTCTGATTAATCCTCCTCGTGGATCACAACCCTCCAATCAATCTGGGCGAGGGCCCTGAGGTGGGCCGAGACCGAGCAGTATCTCTCCATAGAAAGCCTGGCGGCCTTCTCGTATCTGGGCCTGTCGGATTCCCGTCCAACGAAGTGATATTCAATAGTGATGTGCGTGTAGACCTTCGGGTGCTCGGACGCCCTCTCGCCCTCCAGCTCAATCCAGAAGCGGGATAACCTGACGCCCATCTTGGTGAGAATTGAAACCACATCCATGCCGGTGCAGGCGCCGGCGCAGGCCAGGAGGGTCTCCATAGGGGAGGGCGCTGAGCCGGAGCCTCCGTGCTCGGGGCTGGCGTCAAAAGCGATAGTGCGGCCAGAAGGGCCTTCGGCGGTGAACCTCATGCCCGACTCGTGAGAGAGGCTTATCTTCATGGCGAAAATTATAGTCCAGATGATCCAAGCGCAGAAAGCCGGCCCTTATTCCTCAAAGCTTTTATCCTTTTCCTTGAGCATGGAAAGGGTCTTTTCCAGGAGGGACTTAAGCTCCGCGGCCCTGGGGTGGCCGCCGTTCGCCATGGCCTCCTCCAGGACACCCATAGCGATCTCAAAATCCCCGCTCATAACAAGGGCGCACGCCAGGTGATAGTTAACGCGGGGAGAAAGACTCGGATCCCGGCGCATCGCCTCCATGTATCGCCTCGCCGCTTCCTTGTATTTTCCCTGGGCGTAGTAGACCTCAGCTAGAAACAGGTGCGCAACCGAAAGGGTCGGGTCAAGCGCTAGGGCCTGGGTGGCGAGGTCCTCGGCCTGGTCAAACTCCTCCATCTCAAGGCGCTCCCAAGCGGAAAGGAGCAAGCGATGAACCACCGGAAAGACATCCTTTGGGGTCGTTTGCCGCTCCTCCACCCTGAGAACCCCTTTCTCCACGAGAGATACTATGGCCTTGGCAACCTCAAATGTGCTTTCCGGAAACTGATCCGCTATCTCACGAACTGACCTCACTCCATCAACAGAAGCCAGGACGCGCCACTCTGATGGCGAGAATGACAGAGGGCCATCTGGAAGGCTATCCGGGTATGTGGGCACTACCTCAAACGAGGAGAGCTTTGATGATACCATCTCCCACTCATCAATGTATCTCGCGCCCTGGACGAGGAGCTCAAGGGAGTCCACCTCAACAAGGTCAAGCGCGGCAGGAACCTCCATCTCCTTGAAGATAAATTTGCCGTTCTTCCACCGGAGCAATTCGCCCATCCTTTCCTCAGTCAGGCGCTTCGCGTGCCTCGCCACCTCAACCCTGAGAGGGTTATCGGACTCAAGTATCTCAACGAGAAGATTAATCTCAGGGGCCTCGCGCTCGTGAGCCGGAGGGAGAGGGTAACCCATCGCAGAAAGAATCTCGGCAAGCTGCTTTCCTCGCTTCAGGTATATGAACTTAACCTGGCCTGACCTGAGAAACAGCTCCCCCCTGTCCCCTACCTCCTCCTCCACGCTAAGGTGTTCCCTCTCAACTATGAGGACGCCGCTCTTCTTGTTAAGAAGGAGTATCTGGAGCAAGTCCATCAGAGGCAGTTCTGCGAGCTCACCCCTAAGCGGCATCTCTGGAGCCTCCTTGCCTTGAAACCTCTGATTTCAGGTATGTCCTGAGGTTCTCCAGCTGAGCGATGTTCTGCCTGGCCTTCCAAGCAAGGGCCTGATCGTATGCCAGGTTCTCCACCTCTTTCCAGTTCTTTACGGCGGCTTGATATTGCCCCCTTATGGCGGCCATCAGCCCCATGAGATAAAGCACCCTTGCCCTCTCAACGCCCTTCCTGAGGGCCTCCTCAAGGCACGAGGCAGCCTCGTCGTAGCGCTCCCTGAGAAAGGCTATTTCCCCTAGGAAAAGGTGGCCGCGCGGGTCTTTCAGGGATATGAGGCTTTTGGCTATCTTTTGGACCTCATCCTCCTTTCCGGCAGACATGAGCAACTCCCCCACCCAGAAAAGCGCCTCCGGGTTTTCGCCGTCAAGAAGAAGGGATTTTTTAAGGAACATCTCGGCCTCTCTCGGCCTCCTGAGCCTTATAAGAACCCTCCCTGCCCAAGCCCAGAGGTTCGGGTCGTCCTTGTTCTCACGGATCATCTGAAGGATGTGCTTGAGGGCCATTGACCAGTTTCCGAGCCACTCCTCAGAGAGGGCCAGCAATACCCTGTCATCACGGGTAAGGGTAGTTATGGCGGAAAAATACTCCCTCGCCTCCCTGAAGCGGCCTGACCTGAAATAGACCAAGGCCTTCATCCGCAAGAGGTTCTGCTCAAAGGGCATTTCCTTAAGCAGCTCATCAACAAGCGCCAGGACATCCTGGTGCTTTCCCCTGTCCAGCAACCTCCTGAGGACCTCCTCCAGGTTTCCGGAGGCCGCGAGCTCCTCCGCGTCTGGAAGGGATTCTTTCGCCTCTATTGGTATATCAAAGGATAGGCCACGGAAGGCGAGGAAAAGGGTATCGCGCTTGTAGTAGTAGCGAATGGCCCTGGCCTGGCGCATGAACTCAAAGAAGCGGGCAAAGTTATTCCTCCTGAAATATATGGAGCCAAGCCCAACAAGGGCGTCTCCGTAGCCGGGATCTATTCTGATAGCGTTGAGCAGGGCGGCCTCCGCGCCCTCATCATCGCCAACGGCCATCCTGATCTCAGCGAGGAGATTGTAATAGTGAATGGTCTCGCCCCTGGCTTCCCTGAACTCCTCAAGGGCACGGGACGCGGCCTCCGTATCCCCAGATTTGAAAAGAATGTAGGCCTTATCGTAGAAGGCCGCGGGGAGATCAGAAGCCTTCTCAAGCCAATCAAGGGCTAGGGCAGAATCGCCTTTTATCAGATAAGCGAGCACCCCGTAGTTTAGGCAAGCGAACTCATCGCCGGTCTCAGCGGCCAGGCTAGCGGCCTCAAGCGCTGGAGTGTAGCGGTCCATGTAATAAGAGTTGAGCGCCCGGAGAATAAGGACCTCTGTGTTGGGGTGGGGAATGCTGTTCAAGAGCAAGATGCTCGTTGAATACTGCCCCTCAAGGAAATACAGTAGCGCCTCGGCCATCAGGGCTTCTTGCTGTTCCTGGGGCGTGGAAGCGAACTTCTTCGCTTTGTTTATCTCCCTCTCCGCGTCCGAAAAAAGCCCCTTGCTAAGGTAGGCCTCCGCAAGCTCCAGCCTAGAGTGGAAGGGGTCTCCGCCGGGCTCTTGTTCGGCCTCATCCTCAGGCTCTGTTTCTATTATGAGCAATTCCTCGGCCTCAGTCAGCTTCGGGTTGAGGGCCGAGGCCTTTTCAACGCACTCAAAGGCCTTATCAGACATCCCCTTTTCGCCATATACGAAAGAGAGGAGGTAGTATGTCTCCGCTGAATCCGGTTCAATTTCCCTGGCCTTTTCAAGCTCCTGCAAGGCCAGGTCAAGATTTTGGGTGTTGTAGTGAACCTCCCCCAGCAACCTGTAGGCCTCAGCGCAATCAGGAGCTATCTCTATCGCCTTCTTCAGGAAACCTTCCGCGCCGCGGTAATCCCTGCGCTTTCTCAGGATGCGCGCCGCGCCGATGAGGGCCCTTGTCTCGTTCGGGCTGGCGCTGAGAACAGCCATGAACTCCGCGAGGGCCTCGGTATCCCTTCCCATGTTTGAAAGCGCCTCGGCCGCGGCGAGGTGCTTGGCGATTGTTTCCGGGTAGCCCCGCGCTTTCCCGAGGTAATACTCAAGGACATCGTCCTTGCGGCCTATTTGGCGAAGAACAGCCTCAAGGTTCCTGCGCGCGGGCTCAAAATTTGGGTCTATGGAAAGCGACCTCTCAAGCTCCTCAAGCGCGTCCTCAGGATACCCCTTCTTGAACATTATGACCGCCACATTGTTGTGAGCGTGAGGATCTCGTGGGTCAAGCCGCGCGGCCAGCTCCCTGAGAAACTCCCTCTCGTTGGTCATCCGAGCATCTCCTCAAGCTTCTTGGCAATCAGGTTAACCGATGATGCGCTGGGCACGAAGATCATCTCCCACCTCGTGAGGGATTCAACGCTCATCTCAACCTCTATACCTATGAAAAACAAGTCTGATTCGCCAGCCTGGCTTATGAAATCAGCGACTACATCCGAATGCGTGCCCCTCATTGGCCTTGGTATGGACTGAAACGCGACGATATCCATGAAGTTTGCCATAGCGGAGAGGAAGGCGCCGGAAACGATGTGCGCCGTTTCCCCGAGGGCGGAGACCACCATCTCATCGGAGCTCAGGCCTGCTTCTCCCGGCAGGAGGATCTCAAATATGGGCCTAGCATCAGACTCTGATACAGAAACAAGAACCCAACCCCCCATGTCCCCCATGATCCTAAATGTAAAGCCAAAGACCGGGGTCATGTCCCCGTCAAATGCCTCTCTGGCCTCCGCGAGGGTCCCATACCACACCCTCGGGACAGAGAGCCTCACCTCTTTACCCAAGAGGACCGAAAGCGCGCTCGCGCCGTGGCCAGCGCCGATGTTTATAACCTCCCTGAGACCATCAACGAGATCCTCCCTAAGCATGGCATTGTCTCCGGACGCTTCCGAACCGGTTAGGGTGTAGAAATCCTTCTCCCTCAAAGGAAAATCCGCCGCGCTCAACCAGGGCCTCAGAGGACTTCACGCCATCTCCTTCAGCACTCTTCCTATGACCTCAAGGACAACCGAAGGGTGGAATGGCTTCACCACAAAATCCTTGGCGCCCGCGCTCATGGCCTCGGAAACCAAGCTTTGCTGGCCCATCGCTGATACCACAACTATCCTGGCCTTGGGATCGCTGGAGATGATCTCCTTTATGGCATCAATGCCGGACATATCCGGCATAACCAGGTCCATTGTCACGAGATCAGGCTTTATCTTCTTGTAGAGGGCTATGGCCTCAGACCCTGTCTCAGCCTCGCCCACCACCTCGTATCCCCCCTCCTCAAGTATCTTAGCCAAGAGCTTGCGCATGAACTTGGCGTCATCCGCTATAAGGATACGGTTCTTCATCCCTACAAATTATAATGAAAAGTCGCGCTTTGTTGCAAGGCCCCGCGTTCGCGCTTTAAACTGCTCCGGAGCGTGGAGCTGGATTATAATTCCGGCCATGGCAAGCGTTAAGGGCTTTATAGCTGGGCTTGAGGAGCGAGGGTTCGGCGTTTTCTCCGGGTTCCTCACCTTCACCGGCATAGCCGTCCTGCGCGCTGTGCTTGAGGGAGCGCTAGAGAACGCCCGAATACTTACTGTTCAAGCCTCTGAGTGGCAATCACTGCTCTTTGTTTTCCTCCACCTTTACATGTTCTTCGCCGCATCCTACCTCGGAATAACGGTCTTTCTTTCCCTGTTCGCTCGCGAGAGGATAGCGAGGGTGGCGAGGGCAGTCCTCTCGTTCTTCTGGATCATCCTACTTCCCCCTCTGGTTGACGCGCTTTTCTTCGGTGGAGGTATGAAGCTGACATACCTTCCCGAGGTAAAGGAGGTCTGGATGACCGCGCTCGCCTACTTCAATCCCTTCTCCCAGATACGCATAACACCTGGAATGAGGGCCGAAACATACCTTGTCCTTTTGGGTTCCATAATCTACATAACCATAAAGACTCGCAACATCCTCCGGGCACTGGCGGGCGCGCTCGTCATATACGCTTACATGCTTTTCGTCCTGGGCAGTTTCCCTGCCTTCATAGCCTGGGCATGCCACACGGATTTCCAAGCCATCTTCAAAACAGGAGGGCTCCTCCTCCTGGATACTCAGAAATACGGCCTGGTCAACCTACTGCTCTCAACCGTTATGGCCGGCATTGCCATAGGCATGTGGAAACCCGCGGCTCTCAAGGCCGTTTTTGTCATGACGAGGCCAAAGAAACTGCCTTTTTACATAGTTATGGCTCTGGTAGGTTTCGGCGTCGGGAACACCCTGTTTTCTTTTGCCTATCCGAGGCTCTGGGCGAACCCGTTTGATTGGTTCGCGGTCTTAGGCATGCTCTTTGCTGTTCTCTTTGCCTACTGGTCCTCAACCATCCTAAACGACCTCCTGGACCTTCCCGTTGACAGGGCTAACGGTAAGATAACCCCCCTCACGGCCGGCCTCCTCAACGAGGGCGAAGCAAGGGCCCTGGCGGCTGGGCTAGCGGTGGCCGGCGGCTTCTGGGCAATAAGCCTGGGGTGGCCCTCCTTCCTCATCTACGCGGTCATGCTTTTTCTCGGCTTCGTCTACTCAGCGCCCCCGCTCAGACTCAAGGCGCTCCCACTCGTAGCCACCTTTAACCTCGCCGCCTGCGCGCTTTTCGCCTCTTATCTCGGGTTCAGCCTTTTCGCCAAGGAAAAGGCCATAACCGTATTCCCCGGAGAGCTAGCGGCCGCTTTCCTTCTCGGGATAACCTGCTCATTTACCCTCAAGGACAAGACCGATGTTGAGGGAGACAGGCAGGGAGGGATAAGGACCCTCTTCGTCCTGTTCGGGACAAGGGCAGGGACCTGGATAACCTCCACGCTGGCCGGGCTCTCCTTTGTTGCTATGCCCCTTATCCTCGGCGTCCCCGCCGCTCTCTCTGTCGGGGTACCGGCGGCCGCGCTCCTGTTCTGGCTGGGAATGGCGAAACGCTACCGCGAGGGGCTAATGTGGCTCCTTACCCTCGCTTACGCTCTCGGGGTGGCCTGGTTCTACTATCCTAAGCTCAGGTCCCGCGCCCCCTCGCCCGACATCCTCTACTTCGGAGAGCTCATGCAGGGAGAGCAGTATTACAGACAAAAGAGGTATGACCTTTCCCTGAACCATTACCTTCGTGCGATTGATTACTCGGACGACCCAACCAACTACACCCGCGCGGCCAAGGCCGCCGGAGAAAGCAGAAGGTTTGATCTCGCTGAGGCACTGCACAAAAGGTGCGAGGAGAATTTCCCAACCTACACCCAGGGATATACCCTTCACGCCAGGCTTGCCTATAGCCTGGGCAAGCCGGATGAGATAGCGGCAATATCTAGAAGGGCATTTGAGCTTGGCTGTTATAACCCTGAGCTCCTGAAGTTCCTGGGCCTGGCGAGGCTCTGGAGAGGCGAGGGCTCGGAGGCAGTGAGGCTCTTTCTGGCCGCGGCGCAATCTGGCTCCCACGAGGGGCTTTTCCTCGCCTACCTCACCTCAAGAGAGATGGGCCAGCCATCGCTTTCCTACAGGGACAGGGCGCAGAGGCTGAGGGCTGACCCTGATGAGGCTTACCCCTACTTCGTCTATTACCTTTTCAAGAAGGGCGAGGTGGAGAAGGCGAAAGCCGTGAACCGGGAACTGCTATTCCTCAACCCCACGAGCGAGATGGGGCTGGCTTTCCAGGGGATTATCAGATGACTCAGCCGGGCCTCAGGGTTGAGCGAGAGGTTTCCGGAGATTACGAGAGGGTTTTTCTCTCTGACCCCGGCGCAACGCCCTTTCACCACCCGGATTTCCTCAGAGCTAGCGAGGCGATTTTCCGAGGGAGGCTTGAGATATGGTGGCTCGGGGATCGCTGTGCCTGCCCTGTTATCGTGAGGAAAAAAGGGCCCTACACGAGCGCGAGCTCCCTCGGATACGGGTGTTATGGAGGGGCTGTGGGCGAGCGGGAGAGTTTCGCCGCTTTCCTGCGCCTTGCCCGCGAGGCTGACTTTTCCAGGATAGAGTTTGTGGATTTCAGGTGCCGACTGCCCTCGGAAGGTTTCAGGGTTGTGGAGAGGACTGCCCACATCCTCCCCCTGCCGGATGACCCGGAGGCCCTTCTTTTCTCTTATTCGGCCCTGAGACGCAGGGAGCTAAGGAATGATATAGCGGTTGAGCGCGGGGCTGAGCCGGATGAGTTCTACGAGCTCCACAGGCAGACATTCGCCTCGCTCAGGATGTGGGTTACCCCTGAGGAGGGCATAAGCGCGCTCTCGGGTTCGGAGATAGCCAGGTTCTACGCCGCGCGAGCATCAGGGCGGATCGCGGGGGTGCTCCTCGTGCTTTCATACGGCCAGGAGGCAATTTGGTGGATCAGCGGAAGGAGGCCAGATGTGGAGGGCGTCATGACCCACCTGCTCCACACGGCCATCTCGGACGCGATCTCAGAGGGCAAGAGATACTTCAACATGGGCGGCACTGACGCCCCTGGCCCGGCCAGGTTCAAGGAGTCCATGGGCGCGAGGCCGTATCCCTACCGCTCCCTAGTGAGAGAAAAAGGGGTTCTCGGCCTCGTAAGGAGAATACGGAGGGGATAGTGAGCCGGAGGATCAGGGTCTTTATGGTTTCCCCCTGGGATGAAACCGACCCGCAGGCTGTTCGCGGCGCGCCCGATCTCGCTTATCTTTTCAGGGGTATGGTTGAGAGGGGATGGGAGGTGAGGAGGGTCGCGCCGGCGGAGTTCCGCCTTCCTCCGGTCCTGAGGCTGATTTTTTTCGGCCTGGAGATACTCCTTAACTCCATTATTATCCCCATCAGAGGACTTCTCCTCTCCCGCAAATACGGAAAGCCATCCCTGGTTCTCTGCGTTGACGGCAAGCTGGCGCCCGGCGCGCTCGCGCTTTCTGGCTTAGTCGGCGCGGCTTTCGCCAAGTTCCAGCACGGCATAAAGGATTACCTGACGAGAAGAAATAGGCTCCTCGCGCTTCTCCTTAACCCCGATGTAATCTTAAATTACAGGACTCCCGGAAGGCTCTTTGCTGTGGAGGACGGATCGGGGGCCTGGGACCTCGGAAGGAAAAATCCCAATATAGTGAGGTTAAACCAGGCAAGGCCGGAGCGGGTTCCGTATATCCCAAAGGAAAAATCCTTCGCCTTCTGCGGGAGGCTTCACGGGATAAAGGGGGCGCGCAGTTTCCTCCGTGTGGCCAGGCTGGTCAAGGAGCGCGTTCCATCGGCCGGGTGTCTGGTTATCGGGACAGGCCCTCTTCTCGGAGAATTCCAGAAGGAGAGCTGGATAGAGCTCCTGGGGGAACTGCCCCACGGCGAGGCTATCCTTCAGCTTGCCAGGGCAAGAGCCCTCTGCGCCACCGCTCCATACGGCAACTTTACCCTTCCTGTGCTTGAGGCCATGGCCTCGGGGACGGTACCCGTGGCCTTTGGGGTTGGCCGGACCGAAGAGATGATACGGGAGGGCGGGGTTGTTGTTCCAAGTTTTGACGAGGAGGCGATGGCGCGCGAGGTCGCCAGGCTCCTTGAGGACGACGAGCTTTTCCGGAGCAAGAGCCTCGCCGCGCTTGAAAGGGCAAAATCCTTCCCAACATGGCAGGAGAGGACAGCAGAGATAATTGATTCCTTGGAGGCGCTATGCTCACGAGGCTCCTAAAAGGCTCAGCTAAGCTATACATAGGCTACGGCGTCTCCCTGGTTGCAGGGTTCGTCCAGCTCAAGATCCTTTCGGTTCGCCTTCCGATGGTTGACCTGGGGGTTTATTTTGCTTTGCAAAGCGCTGTGGCGCTCGTGGGCGAGCTCACCAAGGCCGGATTCCCCCTGGTGTTCGCTCACTTTGTTCCAAGGTTCCAGGCCGAGGGCCGAGATCCCAGGCCCCTCGCTTTCTGGTCTCTGCTCGGCCACCTTACGGTTGGCCTGGTTTTCGGTCTCGTGGCAGTTTGGCTTTCCAAAGCCTTGCCGGGCGCTTTCGCGCGGAACCTCCCCTTTGCGGTTTCATTCTTCTATGCCATGCTACACTACTCCCTCGCCTCCTCATTCATACTCTCATCGCGAAGGCCTGGTCTTTACTCCTTCCTGAATTCTGCCGGCGCGGTTGGCTACGCCGCGGGGCTATTTTTTCTCAGGAACTCACTGACCATTGAGAGCGCGCTGATTGCAGGTGCGTGTTCCTATCTTGCCCTTTCGGTAGCAGCTTGGCTCATCCTCAGGCCTGTCCCAGGAAGGTTTGCCCAGCTCAAGGATATCTTGGGCTACTGGAAATACGCTGTGATGACCACAGCCCTCGGACCCGTTTTCACATACGCAGACAGGCTCATAGCCGCGGCCTTCCTCTCATACGAGGCTGTGGCTGTTTTCGGTGTGGCGAGAAAGATAGAGACCATAGGCAGGAACATCCTCGGAACCCCCCTTGATCTCCTCGCTCCCGAATCCTCATACAATTGGCTCACGGGGGACAGAGGCGAGATCCTGAATCAACTCCGCAGGTTCACCAGGTTCTATTTCCTCTGGGGCATCTCCGTACTTGCCCTAATCCCCCTCCTCGGCAAACCTGCCATACTCCTTGTCTCCTCATCCGGCTACCTCTCAGCCCTCCCATATCTCCTCGTTCTCTGGGCTGGCGCCACCCTTGGAACCCTCTATTACCCCTACACAACGGTCGCGAGGGGCGTTGGCAACATGAGGCTTTTCTTCTTCTCTGATCTCATCTGGACCGGAACCTACCTGGCGGCCGCCCTCTCTCTGACCAAGTTCCTCGGGCTTTGGGCCCTCGCCACTTCGCCGCTTCTGGCCTCCGTATTCACCTTGGCCTTCGCCAGGACAGCGGTCTTCGGATACCTCGGCGAGGGGAGAAGAGGGTTCTGGCACGAGGGGACTGCGTTCGTTCTCTCCTCGGCCCTCGCGCTCGCTGGGCTAATCAACCCCTGGTGGGCATCCGGCGCTATCCTCGTCTGCGCCGCCTACGGGGCCTGGGCATGGCTCAGAGCTTGACAGGCCTTCCCATTACCTCTCATAATATATACCTTACTGAAAACTAGGGAGGTGTAAGTATGTTTGTATGGTTGGTTCTTCTCTCATCGCAGGCGGGCTCCTTGCCCGGGGGGACAAAAGGCAGCTGTTGCGACGGAAGGGGAGAAAAGAGCGGTGGGACGAGGCCTGACTTCTATACCAGGATAACCCTGAGGGGAAACTACATCCATGCCTCAACTGGGCTAAGGTTCACCCCCACCGGCTCATTAACCCTGAGCGGGCTTCCTTCGGGATCCGGAGCGTATGTGGCTAAGGCTTACCTGATATACTCCGTGATAGCCCCCTCCTCTATGCCGGACATCCAGTTGAACGGTATCCCCGTTGCCGGCCAGCTTGTCGGGACCGCGCCGTCGCCCTGCTGGTCAGATCCCAACCTCTACACATACATAGCCGATGTGACGGACATCGTGAGGGCACAGGGGGATGGAGTCTACACCCTGTCCGGCTACTATAATCCGTCCGGGAATCCTCCTCCCGGAGGCACAGAAGGCGCTACCCTCGTGGCGATATACTGCGAGCCGAATTACCAGGGGACGCCCCCAAGGGATGTAGTTATATACCTAGGGGCTTACACCCTTGATGAGGGCGAGGAGTGCGACGAGTGGGGAGATGTGGTTGATCAGGACACCCTCCAGTGGACGACCGCAAATTTCAGCGCCACGAATCCCGTGAGCTCGGCAAAGCTTACCGTGCTCTTTGCTGACGGCCAGGATTACTGGGACGGCACATGTGGCGAGGAGGTTGTCCAATTCAACGGCTATACCTTGAGAAGTGGCTCAACGGGCCTTCCCGGCGGGAACGGTTATCTCTGGGACGCCGTGCACATTGAGGATGCAACATCGCTCATACCAGGAGGCTCCTCATCAGCGAGCAACTACTTTGAGGTTAAGTGGGACGAGTCCGGGTGCTCCGGCTGTGTTGATTGCGTCACCGCGGTGGGGGAGATACTCATGGTGAGCTCCACGAACCCCGAGAACTTTGACTGTTCGGCTTTGGATGTGGATGAAGGCTGGGTTGAGTCTCCTCCCCTGGCAGTGAGAGGCACAGAGCTCATCCTGCAGCTGCCTTTTCCGATGTGGGGCGAGCTTGAGGCATACTCTCCGGCAGGTCAGAGGGTGAAGACCATAGCCTGGGGCAAACTCTCCTCAGGCAAGTGGGATCTCCGAGAGCTCGGGCCAGGCGTATATTACATTATTCTGAGAACAGAGGGCTTTCGGGCATCCGTAAAGGCAGTAGTGAGGTAAGCGCGGCCTAGGGCTGGTATTCCGCTCCCTGGCGCTCGTTTTCCCAGACAACCACCTTGATAAGCCCTGGATAAAACTTGACCAGGTTCTCGTAGATGTATCTCGCTATGAGCTCGGCTGAGGGGCTCTCCATGATATCGTTGAGGAGTCTGTGGTCAGGCATAACCTCCTTGAGCCTCGCCTTTATCTCAGCGAAGTCGTGCGCGATCCCGCCCTCGCCGAGTTTCTCCGCGGCTATGAAAACCTCAACCGCGTAATTGTGCCCGTGTAGCGCCTCGCACTTTCCGCGGTAGTTGGGCAGGTAGTGAGCGGCCGAAAACTCATCCCTAACTCTCAGTATCCATGGCATAAAAGGAAGGCCTTTTAACTTCTACTCTATGTGATATTCCCAGAGCTCAGCGGTGGGGGCTAGCTGATCGTCCCCGTCCTCATCCCTCGCGACGATGCCTACGCCAGGAGAAACCCAGGAGTAGGTGGTTATGGTGGTTATGAGCGTGTCCCTGCTGTTCTTGAATATGCTGTCCTCGTAGTGGATTACGAACGAGGGGTTGAAGTCTCCGGCCGGCACCGAAAGGAGGACCGAGTCCTCCACTTGGCCCCATACGCTCAGGATAACCACATCCGTAGTGTCAAAGAAGGGGGGGAAGCTGATCCCCGAAACGCTATCCTCGCCGACCTTCCAGCGTTGGCCCGTGGCCAGAAACTCTGGCATGAGGACCCCCTCAAGGGTCATGTATATGGGGGGCATGGAGAACTCGTATGCTATGTTAAGATTGCTGTCCGCGTAATAGACCACCGTGGTGTCAAAGTTGCCCATGAGGTAACCGGCGACAGCGTAGGCGGCGTGGCCGTTGTAGGTTGTGTCGCTGAGGACGGCGGTGGTATCAAACCTCGTTGTATCCGAGGTGGCCCTGTATATCCACATGTTTCCGACGGAGAGGGGGATTGACTGCTCCTGCTCTGACGGCGGTTCCGGGGATTTCTGGCCGCAGCTTGCCAAAATAGCCAGGAAACCGAGAGACAGATATCTCTTCATTGCACTTTCATGCCTGACATAAAGGCTTTGGTTATATCGTCGTAGTGGCTCCTAATCAGCTCCATGTTGTGGTCAGAGACCGTGTATTCGGGCTTGGCCTTGGCTTCCATTTCCGCCATTTCCTTCTCCATGTTTGCCTTCATCTCGGGGCTCATCCCCGGAAGGTTTTTCTGCATCTCAGCCTTCATCTCCGCGACGGCTTTTTCCATTGCGCAGGCCGAGTAGGCGGCTGTTATCGCGCCAACCACCCGGAGGAAGTCAGCCGGAGAACGGAATCCGGACTCCTTGATTGCCTTTTTCTGCTCAGGTGTGAACTGGATTGAGGCGAACGCGGCGTAGGGGTCTTTTGACATCTGTTCTGCGCTGATGCTCCTTTCAACCTCGGCCATTATCTTGTCTATGCGGGAAAAGTTCTTGAGGAATAGGCTTATGTCATCCTCGGTCAGCTGATAAGACCTTATATCGTCCGGCGTGACCTTCTCTTCCTTAGCGCACCCTGAGAACAACAAGATTCCCAGAGCTGTTATCCCTGCGGTTCTCATCATTTTAATCTCCTTTCTTATCCTATCAATCAAAGGTCTCGTAGTCACCCGCCTGGATGAGAACAGCCGAGAGGTCAAAGAAGAACTTCCTTAAGAGCTCCAGGTTGGCCTGCGAGACCTCTATCTGGGTATACGGTTTGATAGCGGCTATCTGGGCCTCGACCGCCTGTTTCTCGGCAAGATACTGATCCTTAAGGGCCTGGGCATCCTCAGGCTTTATCTTCTTCTCATTCAAGCTCTTGTCAATCGCGGCGACAGCGTCGTCAAACCCCTTAATCTGCGCGTTGAGCTCCTTGGTTTTCTGCTCAGCCAGTATCCTGATTATTCCCAGCTTCACATTGGCGTAGACCTTCACGAACCGAGCCAGGTCCCCCTGGAAATCCGTGTTCTTGAGAGCGTTGCCGGTTTCCCTTGGGAACTTTATCTTTGCTATGGACCCAAAGGGATCCTCGCCTATGGCTTTCAGTGTAGGTATCAGGTTCTTGAAGGTGGGATTCACGCTCGTATAACACTTCGCGAACGCTCGCAGGTCAGCCTCTGTGAGCTTGTAGGACTTTATCTCCTCAGCGGAGGGTGCCTTGGGTCCACACCCTGCCATTATGGCGGCCAACACCAAAACCATACCTGTTCCAGCTTTCCTCATCATCTCAAACCTCCTCTGTTTTCGCGGGGTTAATTATCAAGTGCGCCACGGGGCCGGATCAAGTGGCGCGTTCCGGGGACCGGGCCAACTTGAAGCCATTTCGGCGCCCGGTTTAAACTCTTTGGCCTTGAGGATCCTGGTTTCTTCTATGGCCTATGGATCGGGCCACACCATGGCCGCGCAGGCAATAGTAGATGCCCTTTCCGTTGTTTCACCAGGCCTTGAAGTAATTCACCACGACGGCATACTCAGCTCGCGCTCCTGGCTGGAACGCTTCCCAGCCTCCTTCTATATATTCACAAACAAGCACGCCCACTGGATCTGGCGGACATTCTACTACTCGCCAGTCTTCCGGACGCGGCTCGCCAATCGCCTCACGAGCCTACTCTTCTCCAGGGGCATAATCGGCAGGATGAGGGATATTGCCCCGGACGCTGTTGTATCAACCCATCTTTCCTCAACCCGTGCCTCGCTCAAGCTCCGTCTCCCAACCTTTTCTGTTATAACCGACTACTGCTTTCACCCGTTCCTGTTTTCGGAAGGGGTTTGCGCCTATTTCGCCGCTTCCGATGAGGTAAGGGAAGCCCTCGTTTCCCAGGGATTCCCACGCGAGAGGATATACCTTACCGGTATTCCGATCAGGAGGATGTTCTGGGAGCCTCCATCAGCGGCTGATTCAAGGGAGAGGATAGGACTGCCCCGCGATCAGAGGATCGTCCTCCTCATGTCAGGCAACCAGGGTGTGACGCCGGTTGGCAAGATAGCCAAAATCCTCAAGGGTTCAGAAGCCTTTCTCGTTGTTGTCACGGGGAAAAACGAGACCATGAGAAGGAGGATGGAGAGCCTCTTTCGGGAGAAGCGCATAGAAGGGATGGTGACCGGCGTATTCCTGGACATGGCATTGCTACTTTCCGCGTGCGATATCATTGTAACAAAGGGGGGTGGCATCATAACCTCTGAGTGCCTGGCCTGCGGCCTTCCAATGGTTTTCTACGATTCCATACCCGGTCAGGAGGAAGGGAACGCCCGCATAATCTCTGAGTGGGGGGCTGGCGTGAGGGCAAGGAGCGCTGATGAGGCCGCGGCTTTGGTTAAAGACATAATAAACGACCCGACCAGGTTGAAACGCATGAAAGAGAAAGCACTGGAGCACGGAAGGCCAAAAGCCGCTCTGGATATAGCTGAGAAGGTTTTGAGCCTCTTAGGAGTTTATCACCGGGCCATCCCTCCGAAAACCCCATAACCCACGAATTGGAATTGCCGGAGGCCGCGGCTTTCCTTTATCCTTAATTTCTTACGGAGGAAAAGAGATGTTGAGGAAGATTCTCGCTCTTGGCGCGCTGGTATCGGCCGCGCCGGCCACATACACAAGGGTTCTCACCCTTGGCGGTTTCGGCGATTACCTTGTGGATGACGGCAACATAGAGATATACCCCACCCAGGCACACTTCTTTCCCAACACGGTTGTCGGCGAGCTCGGGACAGGCGATTTCAAGAAAGGGCTTTTTCGGCTGAACCTTGAGATAGGGGACGAGGGCAGGTTCGGTAGCATCTTCCTCGCCCCGAACAAGTCCCCTGGAGGCCCACTTTCGTGGCGCATTCCCTCCCGATACACCCCTGACCCCGGAGCAGAGGCCGGCTACTTTAAGAACCTGGGCAATCTGCTTCTCGGCTTTCACGCTGGCTACATGGGCATGTATGTCTCGGACCCGAACAAGAGCGTGCTTAAAAGGAGCGACCTCATTTACGGAAGGTTTGGGATAGGCTGGCTCGTTGAGGGTTCCCCAACAGAGGCCTCGCTTTCCTATGCCTCCCTGACCGGCAGGAACGACTCATCGGGCGCTAGGATGGACGCTGGCAACGCGATAGAGTTCCACGCCAGGAGCCTCTGGCCCATATCGGATCAGACAGCTATGCTTGTCTCGGTGTATTACTATGACGACGATCTCTCCGATAACATCAGCTCATCCAACACTTACACCGAGTTCGGAGCTTGCTACGGTTTCAACACAACCCCTCTGTCCGGCTACACCATCCTCGCCGGCCTCAACTACTGGGGATACGATGAGTCAACAACAGGGACAACCTTTGAGGGCATCTCCGGCTCCGTGGGCCTGGAGGCCACGGTGACCAGGTTCCTCCTCTTCAGGATGGGAGCGAACAAATACCTTTGGGGTAGCGAGGAATCCGGAGAATCAAGGAAATCCGTGGTTCCTTTTTTCTATAACTTCGGCCTAGGCATAAAGGTTGAGGAGCTCCTCATAGACGGCTACATAAACAAGGAACTTCTCTTTGAAGGGCCTTATTTCATCGGCGGCAAGGCCACAGGGCTTTTCGGCTCTGTTTCGGTAAAGTATCACTTCAAGACCTTCTAGGCTTTTTGGCATGCGCCTGAAAAGGGTAAGGACAATAACCCTTTCCCACAGCCGGCGACGAAGACCCCGGGCGCGGAAATACCCTGGCAATTACTGCATCGCCTTCTTCGGGCTCCTTGATTTTATTTGAGATGATCTTCTCCGAGATAGACGCGCTCCTGGTAGCGAACGAGCTAACCGCGGCTTTCGGTGGGCTTTTTGTCTCGGATGTTATGGGCGAGGGAGATGAGCTTGCCGTGTCCTTCGGCTCAAAGTCCATATACATAAAGGCAAGGCCTCCGGGAGCGAGGGTTCACGGGATATGGCGCGAGCCAAGCCTTCCACGGCACCCCTGGCGGAGGTTCCTCGGAGGAGCGAGGTTCCTCGGAGCAGAGGCCAGGCAAGGCGAAAGGATAATTGATCTGAGGTTTGAGAAAAAGGACCCGCTGGGGAAACGGGAAGAATTGCTCCTTGTTGCGGAGCTAACCGGCAGATACGGGAACGCGATCCTCGTTGACGAGAACGGGTCTGTTGTGGACGCCCTGATCAGGGTCAGGCCTGGCCAATCAAGGGCCAGGGTGGTCCTTCCGGGTCAAACCTACCTTCCTCCTCCCCCGAAGGAGAAGAACGCTTTTGCCCTCTCGGGTCAGGAACTCCTCGGCTACCTGGAGAGATACGCTCCTCATCTCGCCCAAGAGCTGGAAATCTCCGGGGATACCCTCCGCTCATACATTGAAAGGGCCCTTTCATCCCCCTCCCCCAGGCTATACATTTCTGGCGACGAGCCGCTTTTCCCAGCGCCCTTAGAGCACCATGTTGATGCCGAGGCCCTTGAATTCCCCTATTACTCCGAGGCTCTGGACGCCTTCTTCAGGCTCAGCTCCGGCCCCGAACCCCCCTCTCCCAGCGAGGATCCCCTCGCGAAAAGGCGCAGGACGCTTGAGAGAAGGCTGGCAGAGGAAGAAGAAAAGGCCGGCAAATTTTACGCTATGGGCCAGGCTATCATGGCCAACCTGCACAGGATAAGCCCAGGTGCGTCCGAACTCGTGGCAGGAGACCTGACGATTCCCCTTGACCCAAAGCTCAGCCCGGGCCAGAACGCGGAGCGCTACTTTGAGAGATACAAAAGGGCAAAGCGCGGCGCTGACAAACTGCGCAAACTTCTTTTGGATGCCGCTCCGAAGCCTTCGGTTTCCGAGGAACCCGAGCCGGAGCCGCCAGGCCTCCCATACCTTGAGTTCAAAAGCCCCTCAGGTTTCACTGTGCTTGTCGGAAAATCAGCAAGGAGCAACTACCTGATAACCTTTGAGATAGCCAAGCCCAGGGACCTCTTCTTTCACGCCAAGGACTCGCCCGGCGCTCATGTTATCCTGAGGACAGAGGGCCGGGTGGTGCCGGAGGAGGACATAGCCTTCGCGGCCAGGCTCGCCCTGGAACACTCAAGGGCCCGGACCGGAATCAAGGGCCTCATTTCCTACACGGAAAAGAGGTATGTCGTAAGGCCCAAGGGGGCGAAACCGGGCGCGGTAGTTTTGCTCAGGGAAAGGGTGATAGGGGTGAGGCTCTAGAAGGTTCCCCCCACCGACACCCCCCAGAAGCGCGCCCAGGCCCTTTCGCGTCTGAGCGGGCTTTCGGCTGAGAGAAAGGTCATCTCCCAGGCAATTGTGAATATGCTGATCTCGGCGTTTGCGCCCAGGAACCACCCGTAGTCGTGGATGTTTCCGAGGAACCGGCAGGTATCTGAATATACTGTATCCTCGTAATAGGATTCCTTAATCCTCGTGTAATCAAGCCGGGCAAGAAGGGCCTTTGGCCCCGCGTTAAGGGAAAGCCTCACGGGGAATCTACCCACCCCCCTCTTCCAATCCCCGAGGAGGCTGTAGGAGAGAATTCCAGCGGCAGATAGGTTATAGAGCCGGTAAATCGTGGTATCTTCGCAATAGCTGAGGAGAACCGGCCACACCATACCGCCATAACTGCCCCAGCTCAATCCCCCGCGGCAGACCGCGGCCACAGCGACCTTGTTGTTATTGAGCAGGCTCAGCTTGGCTCTCATGCCCCCTTGCATATCCCCCGAGTTGGTTCTCTCTAGCCCCACGCTCAGTTTCGGCACAGGGCTATAAGATAACCAGATCAGGGAAACGATCTCGCTTGGCTCCGCGTAGGAGAACTTGCCCGTATCATCAGGAATATCCTCGTAATTTCGTCCCTCCTCAACGGCCATCCCGGCGTAAAACCGTGTGTTGCTGGGGAAAGCGGTCTCGTAGAACCCGACCGGAGCGGTTATACAGCCCTGGGCCAGCGCTATGGCAAGCGCAGCAAGCTTCAGGTTCCTCATACCATCCTCATCAATTATTATAGCTCGCCAGAGGAACCGAATGCAACTTCAAGAATAAAAAGAAAAGCCGGCCTTTCGGCCGGCCATACCTTTCAAAAGGATCGCTACTTGCCGCCTTCCTTGGGTTGTTCCTTTTCGCCCTGGCCCTCTTTCGGTTTCTCCTCGGGCTTGGCCTTCTCGGCCTCTACGGGCTGGAGGAGGTATATCTCAACCCTGCGGTTGCCGGAGTCAGAGCTGCCGGCCTTCTGGAACTCGGAATACCAGTCTACCCTCATCCTCTCGTCGGGTATGTCATACTTGGACGCGAGGTAATCCTTGACGGCTTTGGCGCGCTTTTCGGAGAGGAGCTCGTTGTAGAACACACTGCCGTGCTTATCCGTGTGGCCGGTTATCACGATTATGGAGGCGGGATCATCCTTGAGTATCTTGCCGACCTTGTCCAGCTTGGCCTTAGCCTCTGAGGAGAGCACTGCGCTTGCTGTTGCGAAGTTCACGGTCTCTATGAGCTTGGGCTCACGCACCATTGGCCTTCCAATAACAATCTTCACGAACTTCGGCTCGTATAGGGCCAGGTCCATGTATTTGGTGAAGTAGCCCTCCTTGGAGGCCGAGACCCAGTAGGCGCCCGGTTTGAGGCTGAGCTCAAACTCTGACGAGCCTGATGTCACCTCCTTGCTCTCCGGCCCCGCAAAGGCAACCTTCGCGCCCTCAACCACGCCCGATGTCAGGGAGTCTATGACTATTCCCTTTATCAGCACAGCGGCCGGGTCCATTGGCAACTCAACCATGTTCTGGGTCCTGCGCTTGATGTTGACCAGCGAGTAGGTCTTGCGGTAGCCGTCCTTCTCGGCAACCAGGGTGTAGATTCCCTCAGGAAGGTGCTTTATGCGGATTATGCCGTTGGTGTCCGACTCAAGGCTCATGTTGGCTTCAACGACCTTAACCTTGGCCTTCAGAGGCTCCTTTGTCCTTGAGTCAAAGACCTTGCCCATCACGCCCCCGCCGGGCATGAGCTCCTCTGTCTTGAAGAGCGGGGTGATGAGCCCGATGCCGGCAACCACATCGTAGTTCCACTCGTAGTGGTTCTCAGGGACGTAGTAGGTGGTGTTGAGATTGACGCCGCCCAGGAGCGAGAGTCCCACGCCCTCAAATGGCCTGAACCGGAAAGCTGGGGTTACGAAGGCCTTATCCTTCATGTCCGTCCTGCCGAAATATTTGGCCTCCACGATATAGTCCATATAGCGGGAAGAGAGGATGAACGCCGTCCCTATCCGGAGCGGGTCCTCGCGCTCTTCTATACGGCCAGCTGGGACATATCCGCCTCCGGTATAATAGCCAGCGTTAAGGCAGAGACGGAAGGCGGTAAGATCGTGTAGCTTGCCGAAGTCAAGCTCAGCGAGCACAGATCCTCCGTATATGAGCTGGCTATCCGTTATCGCATATGTCCCGAGGCTGTCCCCCCCTATGACGATGGGCGCGGTCTGGCGCTCGCCGGTGGGGAGGGTCACAACGCCCATTATGCCAGTGGTGAGCATTCCGGCCTTGAAGAGCCTTATCTTCAACCCAAGATCAGCGTCAGAGAAACCGCCTATGCTCTGCGAGCTCGCGCCCGGCCACCACTCTATGCCTCTGAGCAGGGAAAATATCTCAAACCAGTCAGAGGGAGTATAACAGACCCCTACCCTTCCGTAGGCGAAGTCCTCAACCTCTGACGCACCTCCCCAGCCCTCATACTGCCAGAAGGTTCCCTCTATGTATCCTAGGTAGGCGCCTATCGTCAGCGATGCACGGTTCTCAAACCTCTCCATCACGAACGGCGACACCACATCGTAGTATCCTGATGGCCCGAATGCCGACGGATATGCCACGGCCACGGCCAGTGCTATGTTACTCAACATCCTGTTCCTCCTTCATGGTTTTTGTTGGCTCAAAGTATAAAGTATATCCCCCGTCAAGGATCAACCCCTTTACGATGAGGCCCAAAGTATAAACCAAACATCCAGCCATAGGACAACCCTTTGACCCCGGTATTGTGCGAAATGTTCCTGGGTGCTCTAGTGGCTCACGGATCCCATCGGCTATTATAATAATATCCCCTATGAAAGCCATAGTGAAAACAAAGCCCCAACGAGGGGCAGAGCTTTTGGATGTCCCGGTGCCAACACCGGGCGAGGGCCAGGTCCTCATTAAGGTAAGGGCAACCTCCATTTGCGGAACAGACCTCCACATATATCAGTGGAACGAGTGGGCGAACAACCGCCTGGGGCCGCTTCTCCCCCAGATCATGGGCCACGAGGTCGCCGGAGAGGTTGTAGAGCTAGGGCCCGGCGTGAAGCACCTCAAGGTCGGAGATTTCATATCCGCCGAGACCCATGTCCCATGCGGCCACTGCTACGAGTGCCTCACGGGCAACATGCACATATGCCTGAACATGAAGATATTCGGGGTTGACATGGACGGCGTTTTCGCGGAATACGCGGTTGTGCCGGAGGTTGACGCGTGGGTTAATCCCCCAGACCTGCCGCCCGCCTGGGCATCAATCCAGGAACCCCTTGGCAACGCGACCGACACCGTTCTCGCTGAGGACATAGCCGGAAAAACAGCCCTAATAACCGGCGCTGGTCCGCTTGGGCTTTTGACCGTGGGTGTTGCCAGGGCCTGCGGCGCCACCAAGATATTCGTATCCGAACCGGTGGAGTTTAGGAGAAAGAAAGCCCTTGAGATGGGGGCGGATGTGGTCATTGATCCAACCAAAGAGGATGTGGTTGAGGTGGTCAAGGAAGGCACAGGCGGCCTCGGGGTTGATGTCTTTCTTGAGCTATCTGGCAACGAATCCGCCATCCACCAGGGCTTTGCCGCGCTCGTCCCCGGAGGAAGGGCCTCTCTTCTAGGACTTCCTGACAGGCCTATAACCGTGGACCTCAACGCGGAGATAATCTTCAAGGCAATAAGGGTCTACGGGATAACGGGCAGGAGGATGTTCTCCACCTGGTTCAAGGTCTCGCACCTTCTCTCCTCCGGTAGGCTTGATCCCAGCCCAGCCATAACCCACGAGTTCAAGCTGGAGGATTTCCAGAAGGGCTTTGAGCTCATGGAGCGGGGCGAGACCGGAAAGGTTATCCTCTATCCGTGAGCGTTCTTTTCTGGCTGTTATCCCTCAACGGAGGGCGAGAGGCGCCCGTGCTTCAAAATTTTCTGACTTGAAATAGCGATTGCGCGCCCCCGGCGCCTTGTTGTATAATTTCCCCTCGCGGTTCAAGGGAACCGGGTGAGAATCCCGGGCTGTCCCCGCAGCCGTAACCGGAGAAAGGCTTCTCAAAAGGCCACTGGGGGAGAAAGGTGAAAGCCGCTCCCCGGGGAAGGCGAGAAGCCTAGGAGCCGGAAGCCGGAAAACCTTGCCCGAGAAACCAGGTTTGCTTTGCGAACCTGCTGGAGCCTCCGGGGAAAGGGGCACATGCAGATGAAAGCGGTCCTCCCCCTTGGCTCCCCATAACGGATGATTATGGGGATCTTGTTGATAGCTTTGGCTGCATCCGACAGCCTGCCGGAGGGCGATTCCCTCCCCGTTTTCCGGGTGTCAGAGGTTATAGCGACCGCCTCCCTTCCCGGCGCGAGGGCCGAGTCCCTTTCGGTAGAGGGCGACCCGGCCAGGTCCCTTAGAGACTTCGGCCTCTACGACTACGGCGGCATGGTGACTCCGGGGTTTTCCGGATTGCCGTCCCGGCACACTGCTGTCTTCATAAACGGCGTCCCGCTCAATTCCCCGGCCACAGGAACTGTTGATCTTTCGCTTCTCCCAATGGTAAACCGCGGCCTTCTCACCCTTTCCGGCCCCAGCAGGATTGAGCTGTGGCTTCCGGAATCGCCCAAGCTTAGCCTGGGCGCCGGGAGCCTCGGCCTAGCGAGCGCAGAGGGGTTCGCCCTTTGGGGGCCGACCCTTTGGGGCATCTCATACAGGAGGGCTGACAACTGCTACCGCTACACCGATGAGTTCGGAAGAAGCTGGAGGAGGGTCAACTCTGACGAGAGCCGGCTCGCGGGCGCGTGGGTCTTAAGACAAGGGAATCTCTCGGCCTTCGTTCTAGCAAGCGCTACGGAGAGGGGTTCGCCCGGCCCCATCGGTTTCCCAACCCCCTCAGCGAGGCTTTCGGATACCCTCGCGCTCGGCTCGGTTTCATACAAAGGACTGATGCTTTTCGGCGTAAGGGAAGCAACAACCTACGCTGACGCCCCCGCGCTTTCCCGAACAATAGCCGAAAAAGCTGGCGGCGTTTATTCCAAGGGTAACCTGGTAATTGAGGCTGGGAGAGAGCGAGCACTCGGAATCGGGATATCTCGGGCAAAGGCACAGGCGGTCCTGGTCCGAAAGGGTTGGTTCTGCAGGGCTGGCGCTATGGCCTGGGATGGGCCGAAGGCGCTCCGGGGATTCCTCGTCTCCGACGCCGGCGTCTCTTCCTCTTATATAAGAGCAATGGTTTTTTGCGACGCTGTTCCCCCTGCCATAAACGACCTTGCCTGGCCCGATGACGGGTTCTCCGTTGGAAATCCCGCCCTGAGGCCCGAGATCACCTGGGGAGGGGAGGCGGGGTTTGAGCTCCCGTGGCTCAGCCTTTGGGCCTCAGCTAAACTGGTTGAGGATTATATCGCTTGGGTTCCTGGGGACAGGTGGACTCCGCTAAACCTTGACAGGGTGGCCGCGCCTGAGGTGGGGGCATCCTTGAGCGCCGGGTTCGCGGAGGTGAAAGCCTCGTGGAACCCAGTCCGGTGGGGGGGAAAGAGGCTTGCGCACCTTCCGGATTGGCGGGCGAGCGCCGGGGCCTCTTTGGGTTATTTTAGGCTTTACCTGAACTACACAGGACCCCGCCTCACGACCCCCGGCGGCCTCAGGGAACTGCCGGGATTTTTCCTCGCTGACGCCGGGCTTTCTTTGAGCAAGGAGCGGTTCGGCGCGGATTTTTGGGTATATAACCTTTTTGACGAAACGCCACAGCAGATAGCCGGGTATCCACTCCCCGGCCGGAGATTTACCCTGGAAATAACCTGGAGGTCAAGATGAAGAGGATTCTTTACCTAGGAGCGGCACTTTCGGTTCTCTCCTGCGGAAAGGAGGAACCAGGGCCATCGGCCTATTCAATATACATCGTAGAGGACATGGCGGAGGCCATAGCGACATACCTTCCGAACGAGGACAGCCTGGCGGATCCAGTTCCGGCTGGCGCGACCCCGAACGCGCTTTTCACCGACGGGCGCTACCTGTATCTCGTCAACTCGGGGTTTTCTGGTTCGCCTTCGGTAATGGTCTACGAGCCAAGCGTCCCACCCGCGCTCGTTGCCACGATACCCATGCCCCCCGGCTCCAACCCATACGCCGGCGCGGCCCTTGACGGCAGGCTCTATGTATCCGGATTCGCTTCTGACAAGCTCTATATCCTTGACGACAAAGCCATAGTTGACTCGGTAAAGGTTGGGAAGGCACCCGAGGGCGTCCTCGCTTTCGGCGGAAAGATATATGTGGTTTGCTCCGGCTACGACCTCGGAAGCTACACCTTCGGCCCCGGCGCCCTTTACAGATACGATCCCTCTTCCGGGGAGCTGGACTCGCTTTTGCTCGGGATTAACCCCCAGTTCTGCGCCGTAGACAGCGAGGGGCGTCTCCATGTGCTCCTTACGGGCGATTACGCAACCACATGGGGAAAGGTTATCCTCGTTGATCCGGGCTCCATGAGAACTCTGGACTCGGTTTCCTTTTCAGGCCACAGCCCGGGCGCCATAGCCATCCTCGGGGATTGGGGATATGTTATCGGCTGGGACGGGACGCTCTTGAGCTACGGCATCCCGAGCATGACCCTCATGGATAGCCTAATTATGGGCCAGGGGATGATGGGGCTCGCGGCCGAGCCAAACGGGTTGTGGCTCACTCGTTGGTCAAACACGGACGAGAATTGGCTTTTCCTGGTTCAGGGGCTTTCGGTGGCAGACAGCATAGCGCTCGGCCGAGGCGTCGGCGCGAGGGCGGTCCTTCCCTGGGTTGAATCAGCGGGTTTCGGATTCAGGAGGTTTTAGCCGGTAAAGGAGGAGCTCCTTAATGGGTTTGGGGGAAGCGGACATGAAGTAGCCCCTGAAGGGGATTCTTCTGACCAGCCTGCCCTCCTGCGCCATCTCCCAGAGCCAGCCGGATGTGTCCCTGTCTGTGAGGACTATAAAACCTGGGGAAAGGGAATCCATCCTCGCGAGGAACTTCTCCTTGCTTTCTGTGAGTTCGGCAAACAGAGGGAATATCAACCTCTTGTCGTAAAGGACATACCAGAGGTTCACGGGGCCCACAACCCCGGCCCCCTGAGGTATATCGTCTCTGAGGGAGGCCGCTTTTGAGGGCGGATCGGAGTCCGGAAGCCTCCCCGTGTCCCAAGAGGTCTTGGTGAGGCCGAGTAGGGCAAAGAGGCCGAAGAGGGCAAGCGATCGCGGCGCTTTCGTTTGCCTGAGGGCGAGCCCTGCGGCTATGCTGGCCGGGACGAGGAGATAAACGAAGTAATAATCGGGCGTCCTTGAGACCGCTAGCCCGCTCAGGATAACCCCGAGGGCAAAGGAGAGCCAGACTATCCGCTCCTCCCGGCCGATACGGAACCTCCTGATGGCCGCAGAAAGGATGCCGGCCGCAAAAAGCGCGGTTATGACCGGATCCTTGAGACGAATCAGGTAGAACCAATAGGTTTTCTTGATTACGGCCTTCAGGAGGAACAGGGGATTTTGGTTCGCCAGAAAGGGGATGTAGTAATTGCCGTAAATATCTGATGGGAGGAAGCGCGGCCCTCCAAGGAGCGCGGTGAGGCCGAGGCTGAGCAGAAGCGAGAGGGCAAAAAGCGCCGCGGCCAAGAGCCTGCGTTTCCATCCGGCGGATAAGATAAGCCAGCTGAGGAAGGCCCCTGATACCCAGAACCCACCGATGGGCGAGATGAAGAACGATAGGCCCCCCAGTATGCCCATAGGCGCCCAAGCATCCGATATGGCAATGATTAGGTAAGCGGTAAAGAGCATCACTCCCACCGCTTCAGGCCTCCCTGTGTGAGCGGCAATGAGGAACGATGGCGACGCCGCCACAGCAATCCAGGCGAAACCTCTGAGCCTATAAGCCAGAATCAGTATCGTCGCTCCTGCGCCCAAAAGCGAAAGGAGTCTCGCCTGAAGAAGCCCAACACCCGCGAGCCTGAAAACGCAAGAGAGCAGAAAGTAATAGAAGGTCTCGGAAACTATGCCGATGCCGCTTTCAAGGCCGGTTAGGGGGAATATATCGTTGGCCAGCCTGAACCTATGGGCCAGGTTCCAGGCCACATCAGAGAACCATGCCTCATCGCCGAACGCCATGATGTTTGGCCAGGTTTGTAGGGATAACAGATTGATGGCCGTCCAGAGGGCAACTGCAACGAGCGGAAGCCAAGGTAGTAGCCTTTTCAATGCTAAGAAAATTATCCCACACGCACTCCTGGGCAGTCAAGTTGAAGCGGGCAGAGGCAGTGGTTTATAATTGCGCCTGTATAGGAGGTATGTAAGAAATGATGTTGTCGGCGCTTATTTTTTCCGTCCTGCCCTTCTGGGAGGAAGGCACGGATGTGACCCGTTTCTACCTGGCCGGTTGGGGTAACGGCGCCTATTGGAGCAGGCAGATAGTCTACTCAAGCCGTGAAGAGTTTCACGGAGGCTCCTGGAACCGCTGGAACGCCGTTGGATTGACATGGGGAGCGCTCGGAGGCTTCAGAAGGAACGAGTGGGGCGCTGAGATCATGTATGAGCAGATACCCCTCAAGAACTGGGCCACCAAGGACGATGTTGTATATGACCCCTCCACCAAGACCTCGCTTTACATAATGGTAAAGAGGTTCCTGGACTCTCAGACGCACACCTACCTTGGGTTTGACATCAGATACGAAAGGTTCAACAGCACTAAGGTAGCCCTGCTCCACAATTACCTGAATTTGAATAATCAGGTTACCGGGAACTCCTTCGGACTGGAGGGAAAGCTTTTTCTGGAGAATGACAGGTTCAACAGTCCGAATAGGGGCCTCCTCCCCTGGGTGGGGGGATACATTGGGTTCTATTCCTGCTCCTACAGCGATGACAACAAGGTGGCATCGGATGCTCTGGTTCCGGAGGCGGAGCTCAACCTCGGCCTGATGGTCAAGCCTTGGTCGTGGTTGGATTTCTGGGCCATGACAGACATCAACCTCACTGAGGCCCAATATGACATAGACGAGAACCTCGGCCTCAGCCACGACTATGTCCGATACACCAACACGATGGCCTGCGTGAGGCTCGGAATGACCCTTACCTACACGCGGGGCTACGCGCTGGAGTAAGCATGATCCTCGTCATTGTTTTGGCTGTAGGGCAATCTCAGAGCATAGATATATCTGATGCGGCTTTTCTCGCGCCCTCGCCGGTCGGCGGCGAGGTCGCCCTTGTAAGCCGGGATGGCGTCCTTTACAGGTGGTCCCCTGAAAATGCTCTGGTGAGGGTCGCTGATTCTGTTTTGGCGTGGGGAGTTTCCTGGTCCCCGGACGGCTCGGCCATAGCCTTTGTGAGGAACGGCAGGATCAGCATAGCGAGGAATGACAAATTAACTTGGTCAAGCCAGCGCTTCGCTCGCCCGGGCTACCCCGCCTGGCTCGGCGGCGATCTCGTCTACACCGGGGACGGGTCTCTATTCATCGGAGAGCAAAGCTTCAATGGCTTCTCGCTTGTGGCAACCGTGTCCCCGAACCCGAGCACCCGCGAGATAGCCTACACCGACATTGAGGGAAAATACCTTCTCATATTTAACCCTTCAAGCGGGGAAACGGATACCGTCTTCTCCGATCCGGAGGGGCTTGCGCTCTTTGCTCCCCAGTGGTCTCCCGACGGAAAGCTCCTCGTCATATGCAGGGCTGGGCCGGGTTTCTGGATCTGGAGCCCCCAGAAGCGTGAACCCAGGCTCATCTCGCCCGGAGAGGCGCCATCCTGGTCTCCGGACGGCCGGCGTTTGGTTTATCAGGTATCCCAGGACGACGGCCACAACATTCTCTCCTCAGAGCTCTACATCCTTGACATAGCCTCCGGCAGGTCCGAGAAACTTCCCGGCAAGCCGGACAGGCTAATGCCAAGGTTCGGCGCTGACGCCGTATTTTATCTGACGATTGAAGGCGGGGCTGGGTTCCTCCGGATTGATTGAATTGGCAGAAAATGCAGGAATTTTTTAAATGGTTTTTCAACGAGCGCCGCGAGCTGATCGTTCGCATGGCCGAGGGTCGCTTGACCCAGAGGGACACCCTCGTTGGCTTCACGAGACATACCCCGGCCATCGTCTCATCTGGCCCGGCCGGGCTCAACGCCTCCATAAAGGGCGTTGGGATCGTTCACAAGGAGGAGTTCCTGCCCGATACCATTGAGAAGATAGAATCCTACCTCAGGGAACACCCGAGGCCGGCCCCCAGGACATCATCGGATTTCCTTCTTCGCGAGATATATGTTCCGGAAAAGGTTGATCCCAAAAGGATATCAACGATTGAGCTCGCCCTCCGCCACACATATCAGAATCTCAGGAACGGCGGCCCGGCAACCCTGCTCTTCTACGAGCCGCCGTCAGTTACATATGAGCTCAGGTGCCGGGCGGAGTGCTTCCACGACGGCCCTCTCTTCATGTTTGTGAACGGGGTTCACGATGTTTTTCACGGTCTCAGGAAGGATTGGTCAAGGACCCCGGTTTACATCTTCACCGTAGAGGAGATATACGACAATCACCCGGATAAAATGGGGGAGAGGATCTACCCGTAGGGCAACGCATTTTGCGCGGAGATGCCCTATCTGGTTATCCCGCCTATTCCCAAGCCGAAGAAAGCGAAGCCCATCAGCTTCTCGTTGCCCAGAGGGCCTCTGACGGGAAAGATTGAGCACGAGAGCGTAAGCTCGCCGAAGCCGCTTCCCAAGAACCTTCGTCCCAGGAAAATTTCCCCGCCAAAACCGCCGTAGTGAGGGGCATCTATGGCGCCACCAATCTCCTTTATGACCAGGCCGAGGCCGCTAACCGCGAGGAGGCCGCCCCAGTAATTCTCTCCCCGGCAGAAAACAGGGCCCGCGCCGAGGCTGAATTGCTCTAGGTCAGCTGAGATCCCGGCCACGCTAACCCTCGTCCGCATGTAGCCGGGGGCCGCTCGCCAGGCCCAGGCCTGTCCCTCCCACTCAAGGATACCTGAACACGAGAAAGCAGTTATGAAAGCGGGAACATCGTTTTCCCTCGCGGCCTCAAGGAAACCCGTGTAGGTCTCGTGGATTCCGGCCCTCGCTCCGACGCCCGATATCAAAAGAAGCACTATTACCATAGCTTTACCTCCATGTTGGCATCAAGAGCGAGGCCCCTCTCAAGATCAAGCCTGCCGGCAAGCACCTCCGCCTTTAAGGCCCCGGCAGAAATTGAGGCTCCCCCAAGGGCGCCAAATTTCCATTCTCCGGAGGAATAATATGTAGCCTGCGGCCTTCCGATAATAGCAAGAGGGCCCACGGCCCACTCAAGCGCTATGCCATCCTGGACGGCAAGATTTTTAAGGGAATCGTCCACGTATGAGGCGACCCATAGCCGTTCGCTAATGGAGAGGCTACCTGCCTTCCCGGTTATCTCGGACAAAATGTCCGCTCCGAGCCTCTTTTCGCCTCCCCCGACCCCGATCCCTGCCCGGCCTGCCGCGGCCAAGCTCATCCCATCGCAGACCCCCCAGTTTCCCCTTGCTCCTATGCCCATGAGACCCCTCGCGGCCGCGGTGTTACTCAGGGTAAGGTAGGAGAATTGGACCGAGGACTCATGAGAGCCAAAAGACACCCCAAGGCCCATTGGCAGAAGGACATCGCCCCCAACGGATTCGGCATACCCGGCGCTCAGCCTTGTGGAGACTGAGACATCGCCGAACGGAAGAACGAGCTCAAGGCTCGGCAAAACTGTCCTCGTGTCCAGGGCCCAGTTTCGCCAGACCCCAAGGGTTCGTTGTTTGTAGGAGAAGTCGGAATAGAAGAAGCCGAGGCCGCACGCCCACGATCCCATGTCTCGGCGGACCCCCGCGGCTCCAACCAAGACCCTGTCGGAGGTCAGGGTGTCCCCCTGCATTGCGAAAAGCCCTTCGGCCGCGCCGGCCCACGGCCCTTTCTTGCCGGCGAGGGAGACCGAGAGGGGGTTTACTGCCCTGTAAAGGTTAACGGCCGAGAAAAGCCCCGGATGCTCAAAATCGTAAAGCCTTGTGAGAGGATACCCTACCAGGAGGTCTCCCATGTATCCGGCTGACCAAAATGACTCCTCGTCCAAGTAGGAGAACCCGAGGCCCACTGAGGCTCCGTCGTTTATGGGGATAATTAAAACAGGTAGAAGAGAAACGAACATGGGAATAATTTAATCCCGGAGGATACGCGGGATCAAGCCCAATGCTGGCCTGGAGAGGAATCGGCGGCCATGGGGAATGATTTCATAGTTGACACGGGACGAGCAGTTTGATTATCATTATGGTCGCGATGAAAAGGTGTGTTTTTTCTCTTGTTTTCGTGGCGGGCCTTTCGGCCCAGGAACCCATTTTCCGGGAAGAGGCCAAGGTTGAGGCCGTCTTCAACGCAGAGGTTTTCATGAGCGGCATCTACATCCAGGGCGCTATGGAAGACTTGAGCGGCACGGCAACCCAATCAGAGGGCGATATGTTTAACGCCGGCAGGGTAAGGGTTTCAAGCTACATAACCCTGAACAACCAGTTCACCCTGGGAATGGGCGCACTATACAACGGGATTCTGTCGGGCCAACCGCTCAAGAACCCCATCCTTCTCTCCGAGGGTTTCGTTCAGGCAGACACCTTCGTCCTCCCGATGGGGATGCTTGGGGTTCTGCGGGTTGGTCGCCAGATATTCAACTACGGCGAAGGCATTCTCATCTCCGACTACTACGGGATCGGACATAACGGGATAAAGATGACCTTCATTCCCAGCCCTGAGTGGGATTACTGGTTTGATATCGTCTACGCTGACCTTTCCGAAGGCGGTGCCCTCCAAAGGGACACATTTTACTTGCCGGTGGAGCTGACCACTGACACCTCCCAGGTATACGAGTATATCTACACAAAATACCAGCTGGATATGCTGGGTTTGGTTGGCGGCAAAGCCAAGGCTGAGTCAAACTACGCTTTCAACCTTTATTTCCTTGCCGACCTTGAAGACAGGGGACTATCAGGCGGCTGGCGCCCCATGTGGGCCGGCGGCTACCTGGAGGTAGGGCCTCTCGGCGGCTTCGTCATGGCCGGGGAGGTTGGCTGGCTATTCGGCAAGTGGGAAGCCCAGCAGTTCGTCTATTACGACTTCTCTGACCAGCTTTACAGCCTGCTTAAAAGATACGGCATCCAGGACCCCATCACCGGTTACAAGTTCTCCGCATCCGCGTTTGATGTCCGGGCCTATTACCAGACCAGCGACATGTTCACCCTTGGGGTCTCATATCACTCCTTCTCCGGCGATAACGGCGCAACCGGCGACATATACGAGGGATGGTTCCCGCCCTGCTTGAGAAGCACATCCTCCCCCAATACCGAGTGGATACACTGGGCCGGATTCGGCGAGGTGATGACCTGGGACTTTAGGCCCGATATGTGGAGGACCCCATTCTTCTTCAACCCGACCGACATATCAGTGGTCAACGGCAATATAATATTCAACGCTTTCCCCGTCAAATACTCCCTGGTTATGAGGCTGGACTTCTACGCCTACCTGGAGCAGTGGACGCCAGCGAGCATGAGCAACTACATAGGCTCCGAGATAGATGTGTCCCTGAAAGGGACATACGCCGACCTAGCGGATGTTGGGTTCACCTTCGGCTACTTCATGCCCGGGGATAGGCTCACCCCAGGAGCCCCAGGTACCGGCGCGGGTTGGACAAGGCCGACGCCCCTGAATCTCTACCTGACAACCGGCGGGTCGGGTTCCCAGCAGTTAACCCTTGACGGCAACGCTTTCACCGCTAGGCTGTGGGTCTACAGGAAGATAGCGTTGTAATTACCCCCCGGTTAAGTCGCGCTCTCGTGGCCCGTAGGGCTACTGTGCGGGTGCTCTTCTGAGCCTCTTTGCAACTACCTCCGGCACCATTGAGGAAACATCCCCGCCCATTGCCGCTATTTCCTTCACCAGGCTAGAGGAGAGGTAGGCGAATTCCTCTGAAGGTATCAGGAATATGGTCTCAGCCTCGGGCGCGAGCCGGCGGTTCATCCAGGCCATTTTGAATTCATACTCAAAGTCGGAGACCGCCCTCAGTCCCCTTATTATAGCCTTCGCGCCCACGCGCCTGACGAAGTCAGTAAGAAGGCCCTGGAAGGATGTTACTTCCAAATTCGGAATATCGGAAAGGGATTCCTGCGCAAAGAAGAGCCTTTCCCCAAGGGAAAACTGGCATACCTTGTGCCTCGCTTCGGATACCGCTACCACAACCCGCGGAAATAAAAGCGCGGCCCTCCGCGCTATGTCAATATGACCGAAGGTTATGGGATCAAAGCTGCCCGGATAAACGGCGGTAAATTCCCAGGACGACATCTCTCATCCTCCATTTGTTTTCCGCTTCAAAGCCGGGGATCACTGGAAGTTCCTCCCCGGCTCTTGTTTCAAGTATGAAAAGCCCGCCCGGCGCAATCACGCGCTCCAGACCCTCAAGGCTTCTGGCGAGAAAAGGGAAATCGTATGGGGGGTCAGCGAATCCCCAATCAAACACCTCCCCTCTCCTCCCGAGCTCCCTGAGCGCAGATGCCGCAGTCCGTTTCATCACCCTCGCCTTTTCGGAAAGCCCAAGCCTCGTGAGGTTCTCGGTTATGGCCAGCACCCCAGGCCTTCCCCTCTCAACAAAGAGGACAAACTCCGCGCCGCGGCAGAGGGCCTCTATTCCAACCGCGCCGGATCCTGCAAAGAGCTCAATCATCCTGGTGCCGGCAACCCCTTCTCCCAGCCTATCAAACAGGGAACGCCGGACATGATCCTGGGTGGGCCTTATGCCCTCAGGCACCTCAAGGGTCCTGCCCGCCACCCTAATCCTCACGGCGCACCACCACCTGCGGTAGGGGTATCTCAAAGCCAGCGGCCTCAAGGGCCTCCTTCACGAGGGTGATGAGCCTTGAGCTGGCCTCAAAGAAGTCCTCGTTATCTATCCAAGCCATGACCCTGATGTTGACCGAGTGTTCGCCGAAACCCTTCGCTATAACGACAGGCTCGGGGTTCGCCAGAAAAAGCGGGTCAAGCGCAAGCGCTTCCTTTATGACCCTTATCGCCTTCTCGGGGTCAGACTTGTAGGATACGCCAACCATCGTCTCTATCCTTCGGATCTGGTTAGCCGTGAGATTTTTCACCGTGGCGTTAAGCACCTCGGTGTTTGGTATCCTGACCATTATGTTATCAAAGGTCCGGAGCTTCACGGAAAGGAAGCCTATCTCGGTGACTATGCCAACGGTATCGCCCATTTCAATCACATCGCCCTCCTTGAATGACTTGTCAAGGAGGAGAAAGTAGCCTGATATGAAGTTTGAGATGGAGGTCTGGGCCACGAATGTTATGAGCAGGGCGAGCACCGTTCCGGTTACCCCGGCCGTAGCGAGAGCCCCGCGCCAGCTGAAACCCAGGCTCATCACAGCGAAGAAAACCCCTATAACGAGCCCCAGTATAAAAACCGTTCTTGAATACAAGAGCGCGCTCGCGCCAATGTGTTTCCTGATAAGCCTCGCCAAAAGCCAACCCGCAATCGCGATCCCGCCGCCCGTGCCGAGAGCGAGCAGGACTCTGAGCGCCAACTCCTTATCAAATGACATCCTTTAACCTCTCAACGAATCTCTTGAAACGCTTGTTTATCTCGCTTTCTCTCTTGCCCCTTATAACCATCCTGCCCGGGCCTATGTCCGTGTGTTTCACATCCATCTCCTCCGGGCCCAGGAGAACCACAAGCCGCTCCGAGAACCACCTTCCATCGTGCTCAAAGACCGAAAGGAGCCAGGGGGCGAGCTTCAGCTCGTCAAAGCAAAGCGTTTCGTCGTGCCTGTTGATGATTGAGAGCTCAAGCGTGAGTCCCGGCTCATACCTTTCGCCAAAGCGCACATAAAGGGCGAAAACGCCCTCAGTGGGTGGGCCGAGATAGGTCCTCTTCATCCGAGGCATAAACTCGCCTATCTTTACCCTGCCGATGAAAATTTCAGCCCCAACCGGCACGGTGGTCGTGAGGCCTACCTCCGAGCCCGGAGCCACAACAACGGGCGGTTCAACATCAATGAAATACCTTTCCTTGGGAAGAAGCGGAGAAAGAAGGACATCTTCACCCGAGGGATCAAAGGCCAGGAGACATTCAACAGAACCGGTCGCTCGCCACCGATCTCCCTCCCTGAGAAAAGCGATCTCAAGGTTCCCCCAACGCTTCCCAAGTTTTATCATTTGAAGTGTTTGAGAAGCATGTTCTCCATGATGAGCAGTCCATACTGGCCGTCAGCCACATAGACAATGGGCGGGGCAAGCGCAAGATCGGATGTAAAGCCAGCAGTGTCATAGTATCCCCTCTCAATGGGGTTTGCGGGGTCAGAGACATCTATTATCCTTAGCCCCCCATTGCCATCAGCAAGATAGACATACTTGCCCGAAAACCTCACTGCCTTGGAGAAACCGGTTGTCTTGAACTGGCTCACCAGAGGGTCCGGCCTGCTGAAATCAAGAATGGCTAGGCCCTCCTTTCCGTCCGCCACGAAGACATACTTGCCCCCTATGGCCACGCCTGAGGCTAGCCCCTTTGTGTCGTATCTGTTGATGAGTTTGGGACTTTTCGGATTAGATATATCAACGATGAGAACGCCGTCATCGCCATCGGCTATGGCCGCGTAGTTGCCGGAGACATCAATAGCCTGCGCGTATCCGGGGGTGTCAAAGTAAGCAACATCCTGAGGGAAAAGGGGATCCGCCAGAGATACAACGATAAGCCCCTCCTCGCCTCCGGCTATGAACCCGTAAGCCCCTGAGAAGGCAATGTCCATGCAGTTAGCGTCCGATGGATAGGTCCCCCTTTCAATAGCGCTGGTGTCCGGCCCGATGCCCTTGAAAGCGGCGATCCCCTCCCTCCCCTCCAGGAGCGCGTAGACAACCCCTCCGTAGCACCTTACAGTCTTTACCGGGGAAGGGGTTCTCAAGAGGATGGCCTCGGACGCGTTGGGCGAGACCGCGTAGACCCCCTCCCTGGAGGCCGCGTATGCCCTTTTGCCGTCAGTGGCTACCGATGGGGTGAAGGAAAACGGCCAAGCCTTCTCTATCCTTACATAGAGAGAATCGGTTGCGGAACCGAATCCAGCGCCAGTGCCCAGGCCCAGCTGAGAAATGAGCAAAAGATAGACGCAAAAAAACATTATTTACCTCCGGCTGGATACAAATAATAACGCAAAACGCGCCTGAGAGTCAATTTGAACAGGCGCGCAGAAGGAATTCCTCAAACCTTCTCGCTGTCTGGCTAGCAGTGAACCTTCTTGCGGTTTCAAGGCCGTGCTTCCTGAGGCTCTCGGCGAGCTCCGGCGAAAGCATTACCCTCTCTATTCCGCGGGCGAGGGCCTCAGAATCCCCCACTGGAACAACGACAGCATTCACATCGGGCTCCATGTAGTCCCAGGCTCCGCCGCAATCTGTCATAACAACAGGGGTCCCGCACGCCATCGCCTCCAGGGGCGGGAGGCTGAAACCTTCCACCAGCGAGGATGAAACGAATATGTCGGCTGACGAGTAAAGCCTCCTGAGCTTGCTGTCATCCTGGCCGTCCATAAGCAGACAGGGCACATCCATATCCTCAAATGGGTTTAGGGACTCCTCTTCCTGAGTAACGAGCCATATCTCAAATCGGATGCCTCGGCGGCTCAGAATCCGCACCGCATCTATAAAGTATTCCATACCTTTGTATATCTGCTTTCTCGGAAAGTAAAGTATGGCCGGATGCTGTTTCTCCGAAAGTAGGACGGGGTCAGGATCGGGGTAGAACGCATCAGAAACGCCGAGGCTTATTATCTCGGCTGAGGCACCCAGGGTCTCCGCGATATACTTGGATATGGCGGCCTTCGGATAGGGGAATCTCATTGAGGCGCGCAGGAGAAACCCCATTGGGGATATTCGGCCGTAGAAGGCCGGAACATCCTGCACCAGGTAGACCACTTTGGCCTTGCCCCTTAAGGTGTATGAGGCATAAGCAGTTGGGAAAAAGTTGGCCACAACGACATCAAGGCCAACCCGGGCCATCGCGCCGGCGAGGTCATAGAGGGTCTTAAGCCGCGAGAAAAACCCCTCCTCGTTGGAGTTTCTCAAGAGGTGGACCTCCACATCATCCCGAAGAGGATAGAGGGGGGCGAACTGGTTCTTGGGGACGAATATGTGCACATCGTGCCCGCTCTCAGCCAGGTGGTTTGCGAAATCTACTATCACCCTAACTCCGCCGTGGTGGCGAAGGGACATGAGTGGAAACCCAACGCGCACGAGGATATTATAACCTATCCTTCGTGTGAAATGCCTCCGCTTATGCGCCGGATTGGGAACTTATCACCCATCCACATTTATCCTACGCCAGGTTTCTATGCGCTCGGATAGGGCATCAGCGAGCATCTGATAGACGCCCAGGTCTGTCAAATGATCAACCTGAATGCCGTGGGATCTCAGGAAATCAATTCCAGATGTATCCCGATACTCGCAGTAATAGACGACCCGAACGATTCCGGCCTGGAGAATGAGACGGGCGCATGTGACGCAGGGGGACATGGTTGTATACATAGTGGCCCCGCGAAGGGAAGAACCCTCCTTCGCGGCCCACGCTATGGCGTTCGCCTCCGCGTGTATTGTCCTCACACAGCCACCATCAGGGCCCAGCTCACAACCAACATCAAGGCATTCCGGCTCACCAGGTGGAGAACCGGCGTAACCAATGGATTTCACCCGGTTGTCTATTGTAGCGACCGCTCCAACGAACGCGCGACGGCAGTTTGACCTGAATGCCGCTACAAGTGCCATGCCCATGAGCATCTGGTCCATGGTGGGCTTTTTGGGTCCCTTCTTCATAAAACCTCCCAGGAGGCCCGCCTGCTCCCTACAGCCTTATTTCAACATAAACCCGCTGTTTGATCCTCTCAAGCAGCTTGTTCAGCTCCTCCTGAATCTTCATCTGGTAAAGGTAATTCTTCACCTGGTCAGCTATCTCCTCATAGGGGTGGACAACCTGTTCCGTTTTCTCGGTTACCTTGATGATGCTGTAGCCTAAAGGCGTTGGCACAGGTCCCACTATATCCCCGGCCTTGGCGTCTTTTACAGCGCCTAGTATCTCCGGGGTCATTATGTTCTCCGGTATCCGGCCGAGGTCTCCGCCGAGCTCCTTTGTGGTGGGATCGTCAGAGTATACCCTGGCGAGGTCGGAGAAGTTTTTGCCGCTTTTTGCCAGGTTCATTACCCGGTTGGCCTTGGCTTTCGCCTTGGAGGAGTCAGATTTCTCAGGTATAACATTGATCAGGATGTGTCTGAGCAGATAAGCATCCTGCCTCTTGTCCAGGAGCTGGAATATGTGGTAGCCGGTTTCACCTCTCAGGGGTTTGGAAACCTCGCCGGGCTTGAGGGCTTCAAGCTCCTTTGTTATGTCAGGCGGGAGATAGGCTTTCGGGAACCACCCGAGCTGGCCGCCCTGGCTAGCGGTCTGTTTGTCGTCGGAATAGCGGGAGGCTATATCAGAGAAGTCCGCGCCCCCCACGATCTGCCTGTAAAGCCCCTTGGCTTTGGTGTAAGCCTCCTGCTCAGCTGGGGCGGATGGCTCTATCCTGATGAGTATGTGAGCGAGCCGGTAGGAGGCTGGTTCCACGGCGATGCTGTCCCTTTTTTCGTCGTAGAATTTCTTCGCCTCGTCCTGTGTCACAATGATGTTGGGCTTTATCCGCTGGTCAACCAGCTTCTGAATGTAAAGCGAAATCTCAACATTCTCCTTTACCGCTGATGTGAGGTCCTGCTCTGTCATGCCCTCCGCGGCCAATTGCCTGGCGAACTCCTCGGGGCCCATCTGTGCCTTTAGGGCGTCCATTTGCTGTTTTATTGCCTGGTTAACCTCATCGGGCGTGACCTTGATTGAGGTATCAGCCTTTGCCTCGTAGTAGAGGAGCTTTTGGTTAACGAGTTCCTCAAGTATGCGCCTCCGAGCGGCATCCTCGCTTATGCCTGGCGGAAGCTGGGCCGCGTAGACCATGAACACCCCCTCTAGCTCGGCGAGGGTTATGGGCTCTGTGCCAACCACGGCAACAACCCGATCCAGAAGCTCCTCCACTCCGGCGATCTTGGCCTCGCCGCTCATGCCAGACACTTGAGCTAATATAGCGAGAAACCAGGTCATATCATTTGCCCCCTTTATCTTTTCCGGAAGCCGTTGAATACTTGGTCTTTAGAGCGTTGTAAAGGGAATCCGCCATAGCCTGACGCCTTTCAGCCGTCAGGGCCTCCTTCAGCACGGGTTCTATCTTGGTCATATCCGGAGTTGCTTTCCTTATATCAACAACCATAACGAAAACATTAACGCCTCCGGCGGGATACGGACCGAGTATATCGCCCCTCTTTGCCCTCCTTACGGCCTCAGCCGCGTCGGGCGGCATGTTGAACCTCAGGGCCGCGGCGTTCACATAGCCAATGGGGTTCATCATCATCTCCCCGCGCTGAGCGAAATACTCAAGCATCTTTGCCGCGGCGTATGAGCCATCCAGGAGCAACTTCTTTATGGTATCGGCCATGGCCGGGTTCTGGAAAGCTACCTCCACAAGGTTCACCTCCCTGCCGAAATCGTCCTGGTGCTCCTTCACATAGTTAGCTATATCTGCGTCCGTGACCTGAACGGCCTCAAGACGCCTTCTCATGAACTCGTCAGCGAGGATGGCCCTCTGCGCCCACTCGGCCTTCCTGGCAACCTTCGGGTCCTTATCAAGGCCCTCGTCCTTTGCCGCGAGGTAGAATACGGCTATCTTCTCCAGGCCATCCAGGAGGGCCGCCGTGTCCCCTTTGGTCATGGTCAGGCCCTCAACGCTCGGAACCTGCGAGCCGAGGTCATCCTCCGTTATCTTGATGCCGCCGACGGTCTTCAGGACCTTAGCCTCTGGCTCGGGCTGAGGCTTCTCCTTCTTGCCGCAGGCCGCGATGGAAAGTATCCCAAGAGCTATCAGTGCTTTTCTCATCAGAATCTCCTCTAGGGCTAAATTCTAAAGCTGTGCCCTCTTGAAACACCACATTGAACCGCTTTATAATCTTTCACTTGTTTTTGTAAGGAGGTCATCATGAAAAAGCTCCTATACACCATAGGGACGATGGCTGTCGTCCTTGTCCTCTCGTGCGGCAAGGAAGAGGAAGAGGCCCCCCCTCCTGATCCCATGCCCCTTGCTGTCGGGAACTGGTGGCTGTTCCAGGACTTCACAGACACTACCAAATGGTTCAAGGACAGCATAGTGGCTAAGGAGGCCTTCGGCTCTCACCCCGAGGCCTACAAGGTAATAGAGACCGGCCCAGACAAAGGCTTCAGGCTCTTCGGTAGGCTCCCGTATACCGATACAATCTGGTTCTTCTATGATGGCGATTACTTTGTGGTCGGCGTAGACATGGGCTACCCGGTTGATACGGCAGAGATAAAGTATTTCAAGAAGGACCCAGCAGTAGGGGACAGCTGGTTCACTAGGATCGTCAGAACCGCGGATCTTGAACCTGACGGCACAGAAGATACCTTGATCATCCGCTTCAACGGCCAGATAGTCAGCCAGCAGGATGTCACGGTCCCCGCGGGGACCTTCAACGGGACCTACAAGACTTTACTCACGAGCGTAGATAGCATCTGGCTCTCCAGCATGGGTTCTTGGGATGTCAGTCAGGATACCTTGGGCTGGATGTATGTGGCTCTGGGAACCGGCGTGGTGAAGTCCACCGACCCGCCCGACGAGTCAACGGGCTTTCATCTGAAGGCATACGAGGTAAAGTAATCCTACCGAGACTAGGCTTGAGCCGCCCTACACGGGCGGCTTTTTGATCTCCTGAGATTGCCCGGGCTGAGGGCCTCGCTATATCCTATAAGGGTGAGGATAGGTCTCATTCAGCATAATGTCATAAGGCCCAGGGAAAAAGGGCTCAGGCGGATAGTCCAGCTCGCCAACTGCCTTGAGGGCACGGACATCCTCCTCCTGCCGGAGCTCTTCGCCTCGGGCTACGGGTTCGCGGACAGGGCGGATGAGGCGAGGGCCTCCGAAAGCGAGGTCATCCCCCTTCTCTCCGAGATGGCCAAAGGGCTTTCCACTTGGGTTGCTGGAACGGTTATCCTGGAGAGAGATGGCAAATACTACAATACATTCATCATACTGGACAGAAAGGGGAATCTCGTCCACTCCCAGGCAAAGACCCACCTCTTCAGGCCCTTGAACGAGCACGAGATGTTCTCTCCGGGAAACGAGATAGAGGGCTTTGATACAGAGTTCGGGAGGCTCGGAGCCCTGATATGCTATGAGCTCAGATTCCCTGAGATAGCGAGGAAGCTCGCCAAACAAGGAGCCAGGATGATCCTCGTGCCGGCTGAGTGGCCTCGCTCCAGGGTCTCCGCTTGGCGGACGCTTTGCAGGGCAAGGGCTATGGAGAACCAAGTATTCCTGATAGCCTGCAACCGCTGGGGAGGGGATAGGGTTTTCTTCGGGGGGTGCTCCGGCATATACGATCCGACGGGCGAACCGCTCATTGAAATGGGGGACGGAGAGGGGGTAGCCTGGGCGGATATTGACATGGGGGCGCTAGAGGAGGCGAGGGCAAGCATTACCTGTTGGAACGATAGGAGGGAGGAGCTGTATTGAGCTGGCTAAGTAAGGATGAGGCGATAGGCATAATCTTACCCGAGGCCGATCCGGCCCTTGCGCTTCCGGCCGCGGCCGCGATAGCGAGGAGCTTTCCCAAGCACAGGGTCTTCGTCTCAGATGCGGCAAGGCCGTATATCAGCGCCTACATTAAAGGGGACGAGGGCCTTTCTCCAAAGGTCTTTCTTGACCTTTCCCTGCCCCCGGAGACACGGGCACTGCCTCGCGGAGCCACGGTGGGAATAACCGCAAATCCCCTGAACACCTCCTTTAATGTTATTCTAAAGACTCGCTCAGATGACCCGCTGAAGGCGAGGCAGGGGCTCCTAGCGTGCCTTGGGATTTCTCCGGTTGAGAACGATTGGACCCTGCCGAAAGCGCTTGCCAAGGCGGAAAATCGGCTTGAGCGCATGGGTTATTATAGGGGAAGGATGAGGGTTTTCCTTGACTCAAATGACAAGCGGACTGAGCAAGCGCTCCGAGAGATATACGGGACAGAGGTGATGTTCCTGGATGGGTCGGATGCCCCTCCGGACGAGACGCTGATGCTCCTCGCGCTCTCGGATTTCTATGTGGGCGGGGGAACGCTTTTGACGGGCTTCGCTTTTCTCTTCGGGAAGAAGTGCATCCTGACCGCCGGCCAGAGGGTTCCTGAGGGCGCAGATGCGAGGCCGCCGGGGAACCTCAGGAGGACCCTGAGCCGGATGGGATTCCTATGAACAGGGCAGTGCCTTTTGGGCTCGCCTTCCTGGCTGTCCTTACAGCGGCAACGGTCGGAATAACCCAACCTGCAATAGGCCGGGCTCAAGAAAGCGTAAGGACAACCTCAATGCTCCTCGCCAAGCTTATGAGCAGTCTCTTCCTCTCGGTGATATCCGAGGACGAGGTAGCCACGATAATGAAAGAGGTTATAGCCAAGGTTGATTTTCCCATGATTATAACGGACCAGGACGGCAACCCAAGGGCTTGGAAGCAGGTTGGCGTTGACCCCGATAGGTTCACGCCGGAGGAGCTGGCAGAACCCAAGAATCTCTCCGGTGACCCAGATTACCGCAAGCTCCTTGCCGCAAGGGACAGGCTGAAGAAGCAAAACGACCCGCTTCCCATATCAGCGGGGGGCGGGGTGGTGGTCGGTTATGTGTATTTCGGTCAGCCCGGTAGCCTGCCTTACCTGCGCTTACTGCAGGTTATATTGCCCCTTCTTGGCCTGCTCACCTTCCTCGGACTCCTCTGGGCCGCGAGCTCGGTCCGCTCTTACCAGGCCGCGGCATTCTGGGCATCCTTTGCCAAGGGCCTTGCCCACCAGATGGGGACACCGGTATCCTCTTCTATGGGTTGGCTTGACCTCCTCAAGAAACAGGGCAAGGTCAATCCAAAGGTCATAGAAGGGCTTGAATCTGACCTGGAACGCATGAGATCAATTCTCAGGAGGTTCTCAAAGATAGGTGGCCCGCCCAACCTTGAGCCCGTTCTGCTTCCGAAGATCGCTGAAAGCGCTGTGGCAGAGGCTCTGGCCCGCTTCCTCCAGGATATGACTGTCTCGGTGGTATCCGAGGGCCAGTGTCAGGTGAGGGGGGATCCGGAGCTCCTCTCCTGGGTGTTTGAGATATTCCTCAAGAACGCCTGGGAGGCCAGGAGGGCCGAGGGCGCGCGGGTAAGGATACGCCTTAGGGAAGAAGGGCGATATTGCATCGTTGAGATAGAGGACAACGGCAGGGGAATCCCGCGCGAAAAGCAACGCCTCCTTTTCCGGCGCTCTTACTCAACAAAAGAGCGCGGCTGGGGCGTGGGCCTTCTCCTAGTCAGGAGGATAATTGAGGACATCCACAGGGGGAAGGTCAGGCTGGTCGTGAGCGTGCCGGGGGAGAGGACGGTGTTCGCTCTGAGGCTCAGAAGGGATTGATCCGGCACGCGGCGGGGGATTAAAATTTGCCACAACCTTTAAAGAAGGAGGTTTGAACATGAAGAAACTGCTCACGGGCGTTGCGGTTCTGGCCGCGGTAGCGATGGCCGCGCAGAGCTCCAGCGCCAAGAAAGGGAACTCAGATGCAGGTATCACATCCACCGGCGGGCCTGACGCCTACGGCTACACCTGGATAGACAGCAGGGAGCCCGGCGGCCCCTCCTACAACTGGATAGACATATCGGGAATAGGGACACAGATAACAGGTCTCGGCGACGACGGCTATGTTGGCCCATTCGGTCTGGGCTTCAACTTCCCCTACTACTGGTATACCACGAACAAGATATGGCTCCAGTTCAACGGCGCCATAGAGCTGTCCACGCCCACAGGAATGTATCACCCTGGATCCAACTCCATGATACCCAGCCCAATGGCCCCAAACGACCTCATTGTGTTCATGGGCGCGGACCTGGACTACACCATCGGCGGCCACGCTTATTTCTGGACCAACGGAAGGGATACCGCGATAATCCAGGTGGACAGCGTTCCGGAGTGGAATGCCCCCTCGTCCTATCACAGCGCGCAGGTCATCCTCTTCCTGGACCCTGGCAACCCCAACAACGGCCACATCCTTGTCCAATACGGCCCTCAGAACGGGAACTTTGACAACGGAGGCCAGGGTATCCACTCCGCCATAGGCATAGAGGACATCACGGGCAATGTCGGCCTCCAGTTCCTCAGGGACAATGTGCCTTCAGGCAACATGCCCTTTGACGGCCTCGCTGTGCTGTATAAGCGTCCTCCAAGCTCCTCCTACCAGGTGACTGATGTAGGCATTGATATGCTCTGGCACGAGGACAATCTGGGATTCTTCCTGCACTCTTTCCTGGACACCATCAACATCCCGCTCCTCAGGGCCAAGAACTTCGGAAACCAGCCGTTCAGCAGTTTCCAGGCCATCGTGACCATAAAGAACTTCTACGGCTCGGTCGTCTACGCGGATACCGTTGACGGAGGCGCGCTTAACCCAGGAGACACCGTCACGCTGAGCTTCAAGCCGTTCAACGCCAGAACCCTCGGCAATGGCGTCTATTCCTTGAACGGAAGGGTGATCCTTTCCGGAGACATGAACCCCGGCAACAACACGGTGGATAATGTGGAGTTCAGGATAGTGGACAACACTACGCCCTGGCTCGGCTGGGACAACGACCAGAGTGAAATAGGCTTCACTTATTGGATAGGCGGAGCAAACGGCGATGCCGGCTGGGGAGCCAGGTTCCCTCTGCCATACGATTACCATGTTGACTCCGTGGTCGCCTACGCCGGAACCAACCGCGGCGCTGGCGGACAGGTCCAGGTTGCCCTGCTTGCTGACAACGGCTCAGGCATGCCGGGAGAAACCATAGCCATCTCCAACAACATAAACATACCCAACGACGGGGCCATCCACACAGCGAAGGTGGCGGTCAACCAGGACTTTACCGGAGGCACCACCCTCTACGGAGCGCTCTTCCAGATGACGGACTCAACGGGCTGTGGGGTTGACGACATGACTCCGTTCTCAAGGAACTTCCTGGAATACACCGGAACCTGGGCGCCTTACAGGGATAGGGAAGCCAACGACGCCTACATAAGGCTATACGGGCGCTTCACCGTTGATGTTGCTGAGACAGGAAAGCCCCAGTCCTTCGTCCTCAACAGCATAGGCCCCGTTCCCACGAGGGACAAGGCAAGCTTCTCCTTCACGGTGCCCGCCAGGGGCGATGTGAGCCTCAGCCTCTACAACTCAGCCGGCCGGAGGGTCATGGCAAGGACGGAGACATTTGAGGCAGGGGCCGGGAGGATGGACCTTGACCTTTCGCCCCTTTCCGACGGCGTCTACATCTACAGGCTGAACTACTCTGACACCAGGCTCAGCGGCAAGCTGATCATAACAAGGTAGACCCTCACGCGGAAAGCAAAAGCCCCCGGCTAGCCGGGGGCTTTTTCGCGCTTAAGGAACCGAAAGAGGCCTCCGATCTATAATCTAGCCGTGCGCGTCCTGCATCTTGAGACAGCCGAATCAACCCAGGACGAGTGCTTCAGGCTCCTGGAATCCTGCCGGGCGGTCGCCGTGAGGGCAGATGTCCAGACCAGGGGTAGGGGAAGGCACGGGTCGCGCTGGCATTCTCCGCCTGGCGGGCTTTGGCTTTCTGTAGGGCTTATTGGAGCCGATGGGCTCGCGTGCGCCGTTGCCGGGCCTGTGGCTGTCTGCGAGGCCTTTGCCCCGTACCTGCCCTCCCCTGCCCTAATTCGCCCACCAAACGATGTCTTTCACTCCGGCAAGAAGCTGGCGGGGGTTCTCGTTGAGAAAAGGGGGGACAAGGTCGTCACGGGATTCGGCATAAACCTTTACCAGGAGGTCTTTCCGCCGGAGCTGAACGCTGTGTCCCTTAAGCAGTTGGGCGGAACAGGCTTCAACCTAGAAAATGTGGCCGAGCGCGTGATAGCAGGTTTCACCAGCTTACTGGAAATGCCACTTCGGGCGATAATCTCCAAGTATAACGGGTATTTGATGGGCTTGGGAAAGCGCGTGAGGGTCGGGGAGGCGGAGGGAAGGTTCATGGGATTGAGCGAGGATGGCTTTGTAATAGGGGAGATCATTATACCCGTTGGAAGGTTTACCGGCATGGAGATAGTTGAATGAGGCTTCTGGTTATTGATGCTGGCAACTCCGGCCTCAAGGCCGGCATCTTCGTTGACTTCTTCGTCTCAGCGGCGGGTGTCTTTGAGAGCCCGGAGGGCCTGCTCGGTTGGGCCGGAGAGACCGAGGGTATTGCGGTATCATCTGTGGTGCCGAGGATGACCGAAGCCCTCACTGAGGCATTTCCCTCCGCTCTGTTTCTCAACAAAGACAACGCCGGCATACGCATTTTCTACAGGGACCCCGCAAAGCTCGGCTCAGACAGGATCGCCAACGCCCTTTATGTGAAGCACTTTCTCTCGCAGAATACTGTGGTGGCGGATCTGGGGACAGCGGTCACGGTTGACGCGATCGGGGCCGACGGGACATTCTACGGCGGGGTTATATTTCCGGGGCCGCAAACCGCCATAGCCTCACTGGCCGAGAGAACATCACTGCTCCCACGGATCTCGCTTGGCAGGGAGCCAGTCGGCCCCTTGGGAAGGGACACTGAGACGGGGATGAGATCCGGAGTCCTCTGGTCAACAGCGATGGCCGTGGAGGGATTTGCGAAGGCCCAGGCCGCGTTCCTGGGCTGGGAGAATTACAGGCTGGTTTTGACAGGGGGCATGGCCGGGCTGATCCGGCCCCTGCTAAAAGCCAGGTGCTTTTTGGAGGCCCACGCTACGCTTTTGGGACTCGGAGCGTGGGCGCAGGGATTGCTGGGATAGGGGTTGTTCAGATTTTGCGTGAATCTAAGGGGATCTTTAGCGTCCGAAGGGTCTCGTTGTCTTTCATAATTCTCCACACTACCGGGTCGGAGTTTCCCGTCCGACGGCGGGTTAGAAAACCCGCGCCGGGATGTAGTGTATAGGGGGCTGGGGAAACCCGCGCTATGAATAGAAGAAGAGAGAAAAGGCATTCTGGGCGAAAAAAGGGTTATAATTTCCCCGTGAATCTGCCCATAATTGAGGAATTGCCCGGCGGGGGCCGGCTTGAGCTCCACGAGATGATGGGCGATGACCTTACGCCGGCAAGGATAGCCAGAATATCCTACCTCTCCGAGGGAGGGGATGACGAGCGCGATGCGGCTTTGCTGGGAAGGCTTATAAGGCTAGGTCATACATCTGTCTTTGAGCACCAGGTCTTCAGGTTTCTTCTGGACGGCGTGCCGATGTATATAGGGGAGCAGATCCTCAGGCACAGGATAGCCTCATACACAAAGCGCAGTTTCAGATACACCTCTCCGGCAAGACATTTGCCAGCCAACCTCAACGAGGAGTTCCACATACCTCCGGAGTTCCTTGGCCTCAAGGAGTGGAAGGGTTCGCGCGACCCGGCCGAGCTGAAAGGCATGATAGAGGATCACATCAGAAAGTCTGTTGAGCTCTACGAGGAGCTCGTGAACGCTGGGCTACGGAAGGAGGCCGCGAGGTGCATTCTTCCGGCAGGGACGCGCACGAGCTTTTGGTGGACAATAAACATGCGCAGTGCCATGAACTTCCTCTCGCTGAGGCTCAGACCCGACGCCCAGTGGGAGATAAGAGAGGTGGCGAGGGCCATGGCCCGTATATTCAAGAAGGTGGTTCCTCTAACTGTTTCGGAATTTCTCAGGCAGAACAACCTGGAAAAATACCTATAGAATTTTGCACCAAGTCATATCCGTGCTATCCAATTTGTATCCCCACTTCATGTAGAGCCCTATGGCTGGATAGTTGTGCGCCTGGGTCCTTACCTCCGCCCTCCTGAGCCCTCGCTCAGCGTATGCCCTGTGGGCCGCGGCCACAAGAGCGCTTCCGGTTCCACGCGGAGCATCCCGCGATGCTCCGATGAGGACTATCACCCCCTTTTCCCTAAGCCTAAGGGTCACATATCCGCGAGGGCCGTCCCCTGAGTCCACAACCAAAACGAGGTCAGCGGCCTCACCCCTAACGCTGTTCTCGGCCCACGCGGAGAAGACCCCGTCGGCCTCCTCTCGGCTGAAGAACGGGTCGTGGTAGAACCTGCTTGTCAGAAAGAGGCCTCGGCTCATCTCCCTGAGCGCAGGGATATCCTCCACCCTCGCAACCCGGACGGGCAAGGCCGGCTCCGGGGCCTCGCCAGTTTCCCTAGCAAATGTAATCCCGATATCCGTGAGGTAAAACCCGGCGGCCGAAAGCGCCTGAGCCCATTCAATCCGTGAGCCGGGGAACCTGGCGGTAAGGTGCTTGTAGCCGGCTTCCCTCGCCTCCTCAAGTAGCCTCTCTATCTCGTCGTGCCTGAGCTCTCCGGATATAATAAGGCCGCCCATCCTCCTGCCGAAATGTAGGGTATCCCAGGTTCTTTCTGTAATCTCAATCATCAGTTTTCTCCCTGATTATGTAAATGGGCCTTCCAAGGGCTTGCGTGTAAAGCTTTCCGAGGTATTCGCCCATTATTCCCAGAACGGTGAGTATGACGCCCCCGAGAAAAAAGATTACTGCCATCATTGAGGCATAACCTATGACCCCGTAGCCCCAAAAGATCTTTCGGATGACCACGGCAATCCCCATGATTACCGAGAGGAATGCGACGGTGAGCCCCAGATAGGTTGAAAGCCTGAGGGGGAGGACCGAGAAGCTGGTGACGGCGTTTATTGCGAGCGAAAACATGCGCCTAAGGTTATACTTGGTCCTGCCGGCCGCGCGGGGGCTGTGTTCCACAACTATGGTTGTCCAAGGAAACCCTGTCCAGGCCATGAGACCGTGGATGAACCTGTGGGATTCCCTCATCCCGCGCAGGGCATCGGCTACCTCTTTCCGCATGAGCCTGAGCATGGTCTGGTTCTCGGGCATCTGAACACCTCCGAGCCTGTTTATCCACTTCCAGAAAAGCGCGCTCGTTATCCGCTTGAAGAGGGGGTCTCGCCGGGTTTTCCTTATGCCGTAGACCAGATAGTAGCCCTCGTTTATCTTCTGGATGAACCGCGGAAGCTCCTCAGGATTATCCTGGAGGTCCGCGTCCATCATCGCTACAAGGTCGCCCGTCGCCGCATCAAGCCCAGCGGTAAGGGCTATGTGATGTCCGAAGTTCCTTGAAAATCTTATCCCCTTCACCCTACTATCTCTTTCGTGCAATGAGGTTATGGCGGCCCACGAGCCGTCGCGAGAACCGTCGTCAACGAGGATGATCTCGTGATCGTGCGTTATGCTTTCAAGAACAGGGGAAAGCCTCTCGTAGAGCTGGATTAGGTTCTCCTCCTCGTTGAAGACCGGCACTATGACCGAAAGCTTCACGCCTAGATTATGAACTGAAGGCAGTGGGCTTTTTCAAGTTGAAACACTCAAAAGACTGGGTTTAAAATATCTCAGTGTTCCAGACCACGAAAGCGGATTGCGAGGAGATAATGAAAGCTGACAAGTGGTGCGTAAATCTCAGAAAGTCCAGCGATAGAACTGTGGAGGTTTATACTGTGGGATCCCAGCCATCCCAACATTCCCAAATACGACAGAATAGGGGTTTCACCCACCCTCCACCAGGTAGTAGCCCCCAATAGAGAAGGCGAAAGCCTTCTCAACCCTGAGTTTCTGAATCCGGACGATCTCTCACCGTGGACGCTTTTGCAGGGGTTCTTGAAGGAGATAAGAGTTGATTGTCCCGGTAAAAAGCTCCAAGAGTGGTATCCTGACCTGTATAAAAACCTATTTGAGGCGAGCGATGGAGACCAGTGAATTCCGCAATCAACTTGTTTCCTACAGGGAAACGTCTGAGGGCCTCCGTTTGGCCTTCAGTATGGAATATCCCTCAGGCAAACCCATATCGGTCTGGATAAAAGAAACCGAAGGGCGTTGGCTTGCTTCGGATATGGGCATGACAAGAGAGGAAATGCTTTTCCTGGATTACGATTACGATAAGAACAGGCGCAAAGCCATCAGGAGGCTGCTGTTCCATTACGGGGTTGAGGAGCGCAATGGTGTTCTCGTGAAGCTTGCGAATACTCCCGATGAGGTTATGGGACTAGTTTACTGCATTGTGGCCATATCCTCGTTGATTTTTACCCGGAGAGAAGTCAGGGTATTCCTGGAGGGCTATCAGGAGAAGAAGGATTTTGAGCTGTTGCCCAATTACCGAGTGAAAGGGATCCATAAGTCCTACAGGGTTCACTTTGCCCTGAGGGAAGCGCGAGCCGAGGAGAAACGCTGGAGAGCCTTTCTTCAAACCCTCTATGGCGCTTCGTCTGAAACCATGAATAGCAGGGCCGAGCACATAGTGGCCATGTGGGTTTCTCTGAAGCTGGCTGAAAACCTGGAAGAAATCAGGCGCTTCGTTTTGATTGATGATAGAGAAAGAGACGGCCAAATTGAAAAATTGCGGAGTTATCTCTCTGAGGAAAGCAATGGAGTTTTCCTCTGGTCTGAGAGGGAAAGCCTCATAGAGCTCCTTTGATCCCGGCACCTCTTCCCGCTTAGAATTTGCCCATGCAGGTTTTCTACGAGATCATCTTTTCGCCGAAGAGGGCCTTTGAGAGGCTCAGTGAAAAACCGAGGTGGTGGCAAGGCCTTGTTATAGTCGTCCCGCTGATAATCCTCGGAAACCTCATCGGCGTTTGGAGAGGATACGATTTCATAGTCCAGGCGGCCGCCGAACATCTGGCGCAGATGACGCCGGAGCGGGCCGAGGCCGCTGAGCGCTGGATGAGCCTGCCGGTTATGCTAGGAACAACGGCGATAAACAAGCTGGTAATCGTCCCCCTATCCGTCCTCATACAGGCCACCCTCTTCCACCTGATGGTTCCCCTTTGCGGAGGCGAGGCCAACTACGCCAAGGCTTTCGGAATAGTCGTGTGGTCAAAGATGGCAATCGCCTTGGGCGCTTGGACAACAGGGCTTCTCACCCTCGCTATGGGCCAGCCTTTCAGGACTGATATGGGCCTTCTCGTTGATGCGAACTCAAAACTGCAGGGAGGGCTTTCCCAGATTGAACTTTTTTCAATATGGAGCCTGGCCCTCATAGCCGAGGGCATGGTCAGGGTAACGGGTTGCAAACGCCTAGGGGCATACTTGGCGGTCTTCGGGCTTTGGGCGGTGTGGGTAGCGGCCTCCTTCGGCATTGGCGCGCTAATCCCCGCTCCTGGCATACGGTAAAAGCTGAAGGTTATAATATCCCCGTGCTCCTCGCGCTCCTCGCCTACAACTTCTGGGCGGACAAGATGATCATCACCGAAACCCCATCGGGCAGGGCGATAGAGCTCATCGGCCGTGTGAGGGTCCAAGCAACCAAGGCGGACATAACCGCTAGAACCGGCATCTACTACGAGGCCTCAAAACTTTCCATCCTTTACGGCAACACCCTGGTAAAGGGCCCCGATTACACCATATCCTCCGATACCCTGCGCTACATCCCAAAGCCTGAATACCTTTATCTCTCTGGCAAGGCCTTTCTTGAGGACAGATACAGGACGATAGCCTCAAGGACGATTGAGGTCATAGGGGATTCCTCGGTGGCAAGGGGCGCAGTTGAGATATACCTAAAGGACAAGGATGTGAGGATATACGGGGACACGGGATACTATGACCTTAAGGAGAAAAGGGGCCGGCTCATCGGAAACCCAAAGGCTTTAATCCAGCGCCGGGACACCATGCTCATAACAGGGGATACCTTCTACATGCTCAAGGACACGGTATGGGCCGTTGGGAATGTGATCGTGGAAACAGCGGGGACCAAGGCCTGGGGGGATACGCTTTCCGCTTTTGAGCAGGACACGACGACGCCGAAAACCGAGATAGCGACACTCGTGGGTGCCTGCCGGGTCCAGTGGGAGGGAGGCTGGGCCACATCTGACACCGTGAGGCTGATTTCCGTTGACGGAAAGGTTCGCCGGATGGAGTTCGTATCTAACGCTGTGGTTCACAGGGAGGAGGGCGGGGCCGTGATCCAGGTCTCGGCCGCGAGCGTGACCGCGCTCTTTGAGGAGTCCGGCGGGATATCCGATGTCTATGCCGAACACCTCAGCTCCGGATTCTACAGGGAAAAAAGGAGAGAATGACCTATGGAGAGGCTCAGGGCAGAGGGGCTCGTAAAGATTTACGGAAAACGCAGGGTGGTTGACGGGATTGATGTTGAGGTAAGGAGAGGGGAGATAGTTGGGCTATTGGGCCCGAACGGCGCTGGAAAGACGACCACATTCTACATGATAATGGGGGTGATAAAGCCTAACTCCGGGAGGGTGTTCCTTGAGGACACGGAAGGAGGGTCCTCCGTAGAGATCACGAAAATGCCCATGTTTAAGCGGGCAAGGCTCGGCATAAGCTACCTTCCTCAGGAGGCCTCCGTTTTCAGGAGGCTTACGGTCTGGCAGAATGTCTACGCTGTCCTGGAGATGAGGGGGTTCAAGCGCTCCGAAGCGAAGTCCCGCGCGGAGGAGGTCCTTGAGATGATGGGGGTATCTCACCTCGCCAAGCAGACAGGAGCTCAGCTATCCGGCGGGGAGCGAAGGAGGGTTGAGATAGCAAGGGCCCTTGCCATAAAGCCGAAGTTTCTCCTCCTTGACGAACCCTTTATGGGAATAGACCCGAAGACAAGGGAGGAGGTTCAGGACATAGTCAAGAGCCTGAAATCCCTTGATATAGGCATCGTGATAACGGATCACAATGTCCGAGAAACCCTTGAGGTCACCGACAGGTCATACATTATCTACGAGGGCAAGATACTTCTTTCCGGAAGCGCCGAGGTCCTCGTGAACGACCCGGAGGCGAGGAAGGTCTATCTCGGGGAGCGCTTCAGGATGTAAGAGCCTTCTCAAGCGTTATCGCTCCATCCCTAGCGTCAACGAGAACCGTATCCCCTTCCCCAACCTCGTCCCTCAGAATCATCTCGGAGAGCCTGTTCTCTATCTCCCTCTGGATGAGCCTTCTGAGAGGCCTTGCCCCGAGCGAGGGCTCATATCCGCGCTCCGCGAGCCAATCCCTGGCCGCGTCGGTAAGCTTAACCGAAAGCCCTTGGTCCCTCAGCCTCTCGTTAAGCTTGCCTATCATGAGATCAACGATTGCCCTTATCTGATCCCGAGTGAGCGGCCTGAAGACCACTATCTCGTCTATCCTGTTCAGGAACTCCGGACGGAAGCTCCTGCTCACCTCCTCCAGGACACGCTTCTCGGCTTCTTCAAACGCATTGTCAGTGCCGCGCTTTAGGGCCTCTTGGAGGTAGAAGGAGCCTATGTTTGATGTCATGATGATTATGGCGTTCCTGAAGGAGACGGTCCGGCCGTGGGCGTCGGTTAGCCTTCCGTCGTCCAGGACCTGGAGGAAAAGGTCAAATACCCTCGGATGCGCCTTCTCTATCTCATCAAGGAGTATAACGGTGTAAGGCCTGCGCCTTACTGCCTCAGTAAGCTTGCCGCCCTCCTCGTAGCCCACATAGCCCGGAGGGGAACCGATGAGCTTGGATACCGAGTGTTCCTCCTTGAACTCGCTCATGTCAAGTCTGACCATGGCGTCCTCATCCCCGAAAACGAATTCCGCCAAGGCCTTTGCGAGCTCGGTTTTGCCAACTCCGGTGGGACCGAGGAACAGGAAGCTTCCAAGGGGCCTCCTCGGATCAGAAACCCCCGCCCTTGAGCGCCTTATGGCCTCAGCTACCTTCCGGACAGCCTCATCCTGGGCTATAACCCTAGCGTGCAGGGCCTTCTCTATCTCAAGAAGGCGCTTTTTCTCCTCTGTCACCAGTTTGGACACGGGAATGCCTGTCCAGCCGGAGATCACCTCAGCCACATCCTCCGCCCTGACAACGAGCTCCCCGCGGCCCTCTAGCTCCGCGATCCGCTTCCTCAACTCGGCCTCGCGCTCAGCGTCCTCTGCCTCCTCCGCTTCGGCGAGTCGGGCTTTGAGCTCCGCTAGCCCCTCTTTGCCAGATCTTATCCTCACGCGTGAGCCTGCCTGGTCAAGCGCGTCTATGGCCTTATCTGGCTGATGCCTGGCCTGGACATAGCGCTCGGTGAGCTTAACCGCGGCCTCCAGGGCCTCGTCGGTGAACTTGACGCCGTGGTGCTTCTCATATCTGGGCCGCAATCCCTTGAGTATCTCAAGGGTTGTTTCCGGGTCGGGCTCAGATACCCAAACCATCTGGAAGCGGCGTTCAAGAGCGCTGTCTTTTTCTATGTATTGCCTGTATTCGTCAGGGGTTGTTGCTCCTATAACCTGAAAGTCTCCCCTCGCCAGGGCGGGCTTCAGCAGGTTAGCGGCATCCATTGAGCCCTCAGCCCTGCCTGCGCCGACGAGGTTGTGTATCTCGTCTATGAAAAGAATAACATCCCCGCGGGACTTTGCCTCGTCAAGGACCCCCTTTATCCTCTCCTCAAAGTCCCCGCGGTAGCGCGTCCCAGCGACGAGCGCCCCCATGTCCAGCGAGAGTATCCTCTTGCCGGCGAGGGCATCCGGAACCGAACCCTGGGCTATCCTTTGCGCCAGACCCTCAACTATCGCTGTCTTGCCTACCCCAGCCTCCCCGACGAGGACTGGGTTGTTCTTCTGGCGCCTGGTCAGAACCTCCATAACCTGAGTTATCTCAGAATCACGGCCTATAACGGGGTCAAGCTTGCCCTCCTTCGCCAGAGCGGTGAGGTCCCTGGTGAAGCGCTCCAGGTTTGATTTCTCCTCCTCGGCCATCTCGGCTTTGGCCCTCGCGGGACTGCCCGGCTCGCCGGCCGCTTGCACGAGACGAGAGAGGATCTCGCCGCCCGCTGTGCCCGAAACGGACATAAGCGCCGCGGCGAGGTCGTTGACCTTTATGGTGTCTGAGGCCTGATCGGCCGCGGCCTCCATAACCCTCGTGGTCATCCTTGAGAGCTTCACCTCGTCCGGCTCCTGGCCCAGAAGCTCCCTCCTCACCCTCGTGATTATCCGCCTGGGATCAATACCGTGGCCGGCGAGCTCCATAAGCGAGTCCAAAATCTTCTCGTGAGCATCAGCCAGCTCCGCAAGCACAACATCCGAATCCTCTGCCCGGACGCCCGTCGCGGCCCCCGCCTCCCTTATCCTGTTGACGAGCGCCTTGGGGATCCTGACGACCTCCTCCCTGAGGGTCCAGCCCCTGGCGCCTACCTCGCCGAAGAACTCCTCAAAGAACGAGAAAACATCGCCGTAATCCCTTCTCCTTGAAGGCGCCCACCTCTGTAGTCTCAGGGAGGTGTAGTCTCCGGGACCCCTGCCCGTGAGCCTTGACTCAAGCTCGCGCTCGGTCACATCCAGAAGCACCGACATCGCCCTCTCTGCAAACGCGGCCGGAAAACGCGAGCGTATCCCATCCATCATGCCGGCGAGCACCTTCTTGTAGGAGCGGGCAACCCCCTCCAGCTGGCCGCCGAGGCTCTCAACAGCCCTTAAGATCTGTTCCTTTGCGGCGCCGGACGGGATCCCCTTCTTCTCAAGCCACTTGAGGAAAGGGTTGTTCTCATCGTATGAGAACAGGGCCAGAAGAAGGTGATCCGTATCCGCGTATCCCTCTCCGGCTTTCCTGGCCTCGGACTTCGCGAGCTCAAGAATAGCCTGAACCTTTTGCGAAAGGGTTTTCCCTTTTATGTTCCTATACATGCTCTTTTTCCTCCTGTTTGGGAATTTTCTATCAGAAAGGTATAATATATATGGGTTTTTGGATGGACTGTCAAGTGGGAATCTAACTGAGAACTCACACTTCCTCAACCCCTGATCCTCGGCTCGGAATCGCTTTGGGCCGGTGTTGGAAGAAAATATATCCCCAAGATGAAGAGCTAGCACCGCAGCTGGGCTCAGAGTTCTCACGCTGTGTATCAGGTATGCGATAGAGTGCAATCGCCCTTCGCTGGATACAGGCTCAGCGGGTAAGGGTTCTGGTGGAGGCAATACCCGCGCACCTCACATCAAGCGGGCAGGATTGAAAGCGGGTTATCGGATGTTTTCCCAGGTCGGACTTTCCAGTCCGACAGGCGCAAGAGCGTATACACCAAGGCCCTCTCTGTCTTGAGCGATTACGAGGGGGATTGCGCAAAGCTCTTGCGTCAAAATAACTTACTGGCAAGAGAGGTGTGAGATGTCAGGGAATCTAACACTTGAACCGCCACGGCCCCCTGAGCCATAATTTCGGCCTGATAGAGTCTTGGAGGATAAAACCATGATAAGGAAGAGCTTTGTTTTTGCTGTCATCGGGACGGCTCTGGCGGGTTGCGTCGCGGGCAACCCACATGCATCATCCGTAAAGATATACATCCAGCAGAAGGACACCGCCAAAGCCATGGCCGAGGCACAGGCATGGGCTGAGTCAGACCCAACCAGCGCCAAGCCATACCTTTGGATGGGCGTTATAAAAGCGAGCGAAGAGGACTACGGCGCCGCGGCCGATTTCTTCATGAAGTGCTTTGCCATTGACAGCTCATACAGGAACCCGGACGCCCTGAACCGCGAGCTAACCATAGCTGGAGCGCCGGTTTTTGACGCCAGCGGGGTATACCAGGTGTTCCTGAACGCGGGGATAGACCTCTTGAACAAAGGGGATGCCAAGGGCGCGCTGAAATACCTTGAAGAGGCGAAAAGACTGCGTCCGAACGAACCGAAGGCTTATCTTCTCCTCGTCTCGGCATACGAGCAGATGAACGACACTGCGAGTGCGAGGAAATCCTTGGCTGAGGCTGATAGGCTTGATCCCAAAAATCCCCAGGTAAAGCTCCACCTAGCGCTTTTTGCGGAACAGGACGGCAAGCTTGACGAGGCCGAGAGCCTCATACGCGAGGCCTTGAAGCTTGACACAGCATACGCTGAGGCCTACAAGGAGCTCGGTTTCGTAAACTTTGAAAGGGGAAAGAGGGTTGAGGAAAGGTTCAACGAGTCAAATGACCCCAAGGAAAAAGAGGCCCTCAAGCCCGACATCCTGAAGCACTACGCCGCGGCCGCGGAGAACTTTGCGAAGGCGACGAAACTGGATGAGACCATGGGCGAAGCTTGGCTAAATCTCGGCATATCATACATAAAGATAGAGAAATCCGCGGAGGCCGTAGCGGCGCTTGATAAATACACCTCAATGAAGCCCAACGACTACAACGGGTGGTTCCTCCTGGCTGGAGCGCTCCTGCCCTCCAAGGAAAAGTCTGACCAGGAAAGGGCCCTTGTTGCCATTGAGACTGCTATATCAATAAAGGAAACGCCGGATGCCTACAACCTGAAGGGCGCTATCCTGAAGAATCTGAACCGGAAGGACGAATCCATGGCGGCTTTCAAGAAGGCTTTGGAGCTTGAGGGCAAGAACAAGAAATAGCATGAAAAAAAGGGATTTCCTCTCGGTTCTCGATCTCTCAAGGGACGAGACCCTTGCCGTGCTTGAGATGGCCAAGGGGATGAAGCCCAGGTATCTGAGCAGGGATCTTGAGGGCGCTGTCTTCGCGCTCATCTTTGAGAAGCAGTCCCTCCGGACCAGGGTAACCTTTGAGGTTGGGCTTCTCCAGATGGGCGGCCGCGGCATATACCTTGCCCCAGGGGACATAAGCCTCGGCAAGCGCGAGAGCGTCAAGGATGTTGCTCTGAACCTTGAGCGCTGGTGCGACGGCATCATAGCCAGGGTCTATTCGCACGAATCCCTTGAAATAATGGCGAAAACACGGATCCCGGTTATCAACGCCCTGTCCGATCTTGAGCACCCCTGCCAGGCTCTCGCCGATTTCCTTACTATGTGGGAAAAGAAAGGAGAGCTCCGCTTCAAGCTTGCCTTTATCGGCGACGGGAACAATGTTGCGCACTCGCTCATGCTCATGGGCGCGAGGCTTGGGGTTAGCGTCGCTATAGCAACCCCTCCGGGATACGAGCCAAAGGAGCACCTCGTAAAGAAAGCGATGGAAGAGGCCGGGGTTTCCGGAGCGCGGATCCTCGTCACCAACGACCCTGCCGAGGCCCTCAGGGACGCGGACTTCGTCTATACGGATGTGTGGGCTTCAATGGGCCAAGAATCGGAGGCAGAGGCGCGCAAGAAGGTCTTCGCTCCCTACCAGGTTAATTCCGAGATGATGGCAAAGGCCCCGAAAGGCGCGATGTTCATGCACTGCCTTCCGGCCCACAGGGGAGAGGAGGTAACGGATGAGGTGATTGACGCGCCCTATTCGGTGGTCTACGACCAGGCCGAAAACCGCCTCCACGCGCAGAAGGCGTTGATGAAGTTCTTGTTCGCCTGAGGTTCCCGTTCGCGGCCGGGGCTTTTTATCCCTGGAACAACTTGAGCGGCGCCGGGGTCTATCCTTAAGCTATGCAGATGAGCATTCTTTTGGCTTTCCTTTCGCTCCCGTTCTATTCCGGGGAGACCCTAACCTTCAAAGTAAAATACGGGTTTGTTTCTGCTGGCGAAATGACCCTCGTGGTCATCGGAACCGAGGAAAAGAACGGGGTTCAGTGCTGGCACTTCAGGCTCAAGGCAAAGGGCGGCATCCCATTCTACGATGTGAATGACGAGATACACTCGTGGGTATCGGTCTCGGATTTCGCTACAGTCTATTACCAGAAGGACATAAACGAGGGCAGTTATCACAAAAAGGCCTGGATATCCTATGACCCTGAGAACTACAAGGCCGTTTATCCTGAGGGCGACACCCTGGACATACCCCGTGGCGCGCTGGACCCACTCGCTGTCTTCTATCAGGCCAGGAAACTGCCCCTTGAGGAGGGAAAGACCTTCTGGCTTCCCTATCATGTTGACAGGCGCTCGGAGATGATGAAGGTTGAGGTCAAGAAGAAGGAGAAGGTGAAGGTCCCATACGGGGAGTTTGATTGCTACCTGGTTGAGCCGAAGGTCTCCACCGGGAAGAACATCTTCGGCGCGAAGGGGGGCCTAAAGATATGGTTCACCGCGGATGACCAGAAACTGCCCGTGAAGGTTGAGACCCAGGTCTTTTTTGGCTCAATGACAGCGGAGCTGAAGGACAAGAAGTAGGTCTCCAGCGATTAATTCTCTCCGAAAACCTTCTTTCTCAAATGCTCGTAATATCCCCTGTATTCCTCAATGTGCTTGTCATAGGGGAACTCGGGCAAAAGCTCGCCCCTCGCAAGCTCGCGAGCCCGGGCGAGGTATTCTTCTTTCTCGGCCGGATCAGTCGTAGCGTCGGCGAGACGGACCAGGTTTTCAAGCTCTCCGAGGTCTGTCCAGACATCCTCAAGCTGGTAGAAGTCGCGCCTTTTGGTGAGTAGTTCGCGGCGGCCCAGGTGCTTCCTGACAGTATCAATGGCCTTGT